>JAEEGL015562289.1_pt1 | contig 17486 bp, 6 predicted proteins | sample 9134231 | NCBI WGS metagenome assembly JAEEGL01 (sample SAMN16246548, study PRJNA631951) | gut metagenome | biome: gut microbiome; feature: rumen; material: fiber-attached | host: Bos | place: Iran: Karaj | collected 2018-10 | reverse complement strand
GTTTTACGGAGAACTGGGTAATCTTCCATAAGGCATCCTGCGGCCAATCATCATTCCACAACCTACAGTGTCATACTTTCAACTGGATTATGAGTCCATTAGAAGTCCGACTTTCTTGCTTGCCGACAGCAAAGGTAGGCATTTCCATTGAAAATTGTAACTTCACGTTTGCGGCATGCCGCAAACGCATCGGTTCTTTGGGTTTCATTCCCGCATCGTGGGTCATGTACTTTCAAAAAATACAGGATTATTGTTAACCTTTTATACTTATCTTACATAAAGGTTATAAGAAACATTAAACAAGAACAGTTATGAAGAAATTATTTATTATGGCCATTGCCACAGTATTATTTGCAAGTTGTAACAAACACAACAGTTCGTCATCTGAAGTGCTTTATAAGGACTCTTCTATTTCTGGCACATCATACAATAGTGCCATGAGCTACTACAATTCTACTAAGGTCCTTACGTATGATGAGGTGTTCCCATCCAATCTGACAGAAGATAATCTCGAGGAATCTTCATCTTTAAATGACTATTCGATTCATTGCGATGGAAGCAAAGACTTTACTATCACTGACACAAATGGCAATTATTACCATGTATCAGTTGACGAATATGGAAATGTTACCGCTTATGATCTTAATGGGAATTTTTACCGTTCTTCGACTGATGACTGCGGCTATACGACAGGCTTCGATAGCAACGGAAATTATTATCATTCATATACTGACGATTATGGAAACACGACAGGTTATGACTCTAATGGAAATTACTACAACATACATACTGATGGATGCGGTAATACAACGGGTTATGATTCTGATGGAAACTTCTATCATTCATATACGGATGATTATGGAAACACAACTGGATATGATAGTAACGGAAATCTCTACTTTTCCCATACAGATGATTACGGAAACACAACGATAAGCGTTTTTTAATCAATTATATTAAGAGAATTAATTTAGTTCCAAAGACAGAGTCAAACTTAATACGATAGAACAATATGAGAAAAATGTATTATGCCACAAGTTTTATGGCAATAGTCCTTCTCACTTCATGTAGGAACAAAACAACAGAAAACAGACCTGATGGATTTGCATCGTTCGAGTCTTCAATGACGGAAATTGAAGTTTATATTACTCCATACGGGAAAAGATATCATCATAATTGGTGCAGAACGATCCAAGGACATTCTGTTAAGACAATATCTTTGGAAAATGCGGAGCAAAGAGGAAGAACACCTTGCCATGTATGTTATTAAAGTTTATCTTATGCGTGTTGCCAGTATGAAAATAGTCAAGAAGAACATTTGGGTTTTGAAAGATCAAAAGAAGAAATGTTTCTTGGCGAACGATAGAATGGTTGATTTCAAAGTAGTACTGGAGACTTGTAGAGAAATGGATACTCTACTTTTACCTTTGTACTTTGTATGGGAACATATTTACAAGCAGAAATTATCGGATGTACAATTTGAACCTCATCTTTGGAAGCCATACTCAAAGTTTTCTCTTATGCCAAGGACTACAACATGGATAATCCTACTGTTGCTATTTCCTGAGATTTCAAGTCATTTTTCTATTGGTACAAAAAAGGAACTTCTATGTATTTACAAATCGATTGTAAACTCTCCGATTGAGTGAATAACTCTTTGCAAGGGTGTCGTAAGCAAATAAGAATTTAAGACTGAAGGAGATTGACCTGTCAGATCCACCTCCTCGTATAAGGAAATTCCAAAACTCTATACAATTAATCCGCGTTTTTTATAATCCAAATTGGTCAACTCGTCAGCAATGTCAACCACAAATCGAACAAAAGTGAAAAATAAATGGTGGTTTAGATAATTATTTGTACCTTTGTACCCGAAGTTGAGTCATAAAACGGCTAGTGACCCATCTTCGGGTGCTCATTGATAGCAATTTGTAGCAGAATGTAGAATTGAGAACGGTCTCCAAATCGTAACCCTGTTTTTCCTCAATTCCCCACACAGCCTTTATACAAAGAAATCCTGCGAATTCTTACAAAGATACTTAAAATCTCAGACCGATGAAGGCACGGGCACGCCATTTGTTCTGGTTGACGACGACGACATCGTCATCAAAGACGGAATTATTCATCACAAGAGTGGCACCAGCGAAGTAGCGCGGGGATTTCAACCCCCCTTTAACAGATTTCAAATTCCCTTTAACAGGGAAGTTATAGACGATGGCGGCACGCTCGTTGAAGATCATGTTGAAGCGCATGCGTTTAGCCTCCTTGCACTCACCGTTGACAGTCATTTTGTTGCGGTTATAGACCACGAAGGTGGGCAGCATGGATAAGTGGAGCAGCCATCGTTTGCCAAGCACCCAGTTATAGCCATAACCGCCGCCTATGCCGATATGGCCGACATCGATGTTGATGTCAGGGGCATCCGGCTTCCTGGCTTTCAGCTCGCCGGTGGTCTCGATGATGCCTCCCTGATAGCTGATGCCTGCAAGCCACGAACCAGCCGAGCGGCGCTGGATGTAGCTCTGGTTGAAGGCAGCGGGAAAGGAAAAGCGGCGGTGGTTGAAGGTATAGTAGCCCGCCAGGTTGACAACTTTCAGAGAGAGGTCGCCCGACTCCATTGTCTGCACCCCACGGTCATCACGTTTGACGTCGCCCGCCAGCGATTCCGACCGCTGATAGCTGAAGTCGAGGCTGATGCGGCTGCTGTAGTAGTTGAGGTTGAACTCGTAGTCCTTGTAGGCACCGCTCATCTTAGCCGGATTGATGGCCAGCGAAGCAGAGAGGCCACGATAGGAGGCACCGATGCTCACAGTGGTCTTATGGCTGGTCTTGAGGTCAGCCTTCGAGTAGATGCCGTTCACCGTTCCCTTCGCATGAAAGTCGTTTCCCGTCTGGTTCAGCCTCACCTTCAATGTCAATTTCCCCTCGGGACGGACAACGTAGTTCGTGTCATACGGTATTTTATAATAACGAGCAGCAAGTGCACTGTCCATCCGCTCCATGCGTTGCTGCTGGTCGAGCTTTTGGGCAGCAGCCTCGTTTGAAAGGGCGAGAAAGGCTGCTGCAAATATCCAGACAAAGTTTTTCTTAGAATTCATATCCGAGGTTCAGGAAGAAGTACGGCTTCTTGGTGAAGTTGCTGTAGCCGATGGTGGCACCAAGGGGGCCGAAGATGGTGTTGTAGTAGTAGGCTGCCTGAAAACCAAGCAGGGTACTGCGGTCGAGGAGATGCTTCGTCGCGTCGGCCTGCTGGGCACCGGCCATGCGGAGCAGCACATAGCTACTGCTGCCGATACGCTGCTGGGCCTGTAGCTGGGCAGCCACGAACTGATGGTCAACATACTCCATATTGCCAACGCCGGCGAAGGGCATCTGCTGTTCGACATAATGGCCGAACCAGTCGCCACCGATGGTATTGCCGAAGACGGCAGGGGTGATGGATCCGAAGAGCAGACGGCCGTAGAGCATGGGCTGGAGGGTGAAGCGGCTGGTGATGGGGAATGACATACGCCAGTTGGCACTGACCTCACTCATACCGGTCTTTTTGCCCAGTTTGGTACCGTCGGGGGCACGCTCGTTAAGCTTGGCAAAGTCGTTGGTAACGTATGCGTACTCGGCATTGAAGCGGGTACCACGTGTGGGGAAGTACCAGTTATCTTCGCTGTTGTATTCCAGTCGGCCACGATAGCTGATGAAGTGCTCGTTTTTAAGTGTCACCTGCCTTGCCAATTCCGTGCCGAGCTTGTTACGGTAGTGCATGTAGTCCCATCGCATGCCAATCTTCAGGTCAAAGTGGCGCAGATTGAAGTTAAATGGCAGGAACTCCCCCTGGAATTGGTTATAGCGGATGTTATAATCGAGGTCGCCGTTGAAGTACACGTCCACGTCGTTGCGCCGGAATGTGTAGCTGAGGGTGGGACGGGTAAAGCTACGGGGGTGGACGGTGAACTCACCGCGTGCCATCAGCCGCTTGCCCAGCCGTAGCGTGATGTCGGTGTTGATAGGTATGGCCGACTTCAGCGGAATGTCGAGTCCTATCTGCACGGCAGCATATTCTTCTGTGTCGTAGCGCACACCGCCATGCAGCTGCACCGTCTTGCGGTTGCCTGCCGAGAGGATGACGCGTACACCGGGGGATTTACTATTTTCAGATTTACTGTTTACGATTTCGGGTATCATCTGGCACTCGGCTGTCTGATAGAAGAGATCCATGCGCATACACGTTGTCAGTTCCTGTGCCATCTTGGCATCTATACTGTCAACCTTGTCCAGATGGAATTTCTGACGTATGAACCGCTCAGCCTGCGGCGTCATATTCTCGAAGGTATATCCGAGGACACGTTGTTTCTCGGTCATCACATTCGGGCGCAGTGGATGGTGTATCGTGGGGCGGAATGTCTCGTCGATGCCGATGCGCTTCTTCAGGGCGATGATCTCGTCCCAGTGGCGCATGGCCTCTTCCTCACCATAGCGCATCAGCGAGTCGATGGCCCCGGCGGAAAAGCTGGCAGTAGAGTAGCCGTGAGGATCCACATTCATCCACAGGTCGGTGATGGCCTTGTTCTCATCATACTTGTTGACACAGTTGACATCAATGATCTGACCGACAATTTTCATGGTGCCCGTGATGTCTTCTGCCGTCTTTGGTTTACCGTTGAGTGTGACACCGATGACGATGTCGGCTCCCATCTCGCGGGCCACATCGACAGGGTAGTTGTTCTTCAGGCCACCGTCAACCAGCACCATATCGCCGATTCTCACGGGCGAGAAGGCAGCGGGAATGGCCATCGAGGCACGCATGGCCTGCGGCAGCCGTCCGCTATGGAACACTATCTCGCTGTTGTCCATAATGTTTGTTGCCACACAGGCAAAGGGAATGCAGAGGTCACGGCTGAAGTCGAGCGAGTCAGTGTAACCCGTACAGAGCTGCTGGAACAGCTCTGCAAGGTTCTTGCCTTTGATGATGCCGCCGGCCTGCATGTCGCGTTTGCCGATGGTCAAGCCGGTAGTAAACAGATAGGTGTTCTGTTTCTTGCGGTCGCTCAGACTCTGACGGCGCAGGTCCTCCTTGTCGGTGATGACGTAGGTCCAGTCCTGTGCCCTTACCATCGAGTCGAGCGAATGGGCGTTGTAGCCGATGGAGTAGAGTCCGCCGACGATGCTGCCTATCGATGTGCCGGTGACGATGTCGATGGGGATGCCCGCCCGCTCCAGCACCTTCAGCACGCCGATGTGTGCCATGCCCTTCGCACCGCCGCCACTCAGTACGACAGCCACCTTTTTGACCTTCGGTCGAGCTTGCTCACGCTCGGAAGTCGAAACAAGTTCCGACTTCTCTCGCTTAATCGCAACCTTCCTACCCACATCCGTGCTGTCCGTCTGAGCGCTTACTGTGCCACTTATCAGTGCGGCAGCGAGTATCAACAGTATCTTTTTCATATTTATCAATTCCTCTTTGAAATACGCTTGGTTACACCGATGGCCCCCGTGGGACAGACCAGACGGCAGAGGTGGCAGCCTACACACTTGGTGCCGACGATGCGAGGTTGGCGAAGCCCCCTCCCGACCTCCCCCGAAGAGGGGAGGCTTTCTTCCGTGTCGAAGGCAATGGCCTGGTGGCCACCATCCTGACAGGAAGTATAGCAGCGTCCGCAGCCGATGCACTTGTCGCGGTCAATCTTGGGATAGACGATGGTCTCGCGGTCGAGGTCGGTGGGTGTGACGAAGTTTGGCAGTTCCTCGCCCACTATGCTATCGAGCGAGGATAGGCCTCGCTCCGCAAGATAGTTCTGCATGCCGAGAATCAGGTCGTCGATGATGCGGTAGCCGTACTGCATCACTGCGGTGCACACCTGCACATTCCTGCAGCCCAGCTGGATAAACTCCAGTGCATCCTTCCACGTCTCGATGCCGCCGATACCGCTTATCTCCAGTCCCTTTCCATACATATCCTTCTTCGAATCGTCCTGCTTCGAAGCAAAACGGGTCATCGGGGTCTGTGCCATCTCCAGAATATGCCGTAGGGCAATGGGACGCACTGCCCTTCCTGAGAGGCCCGAAATGGTTTTATGGCCTGAGACCCGGGCACGGTCGCCCATCGTCACGCTTTTAATGGTGTTGATGGCCGATATGGCATCGGCACCGGCAAAGTACGCCGACATGGTGGGTTCTGTGATGTGGGTGATATTGGGTGTCATCTTCGGAATGACGGGAATGGAGACACTGCGTTTGACAAAAGCAGTATAGAAGAGCACCAGCTCCGGGTTCTGCCCTACATCGCTGCCCATGCCAGCCATTCGCATCTGCGGGCACGAGAAGTTCAGCTCGACGGCATCCACGCCAGCCGCCTCGGCCATCTTCGCCAGCTTGATCCACTCCTCCTCGGTCTGCCCCATGATGCTGGCCACGACAACCTTCGACGGGTAGTTCTGTTTCAGTCGGTGCAGGATGTCGAAGTCCATTTCCACAGGATTCTCGCTCAGCTGTTCCATGTTGCGGAAGGCATAGAAATCTGCTGAACACTCCTGCTGAACGGCATCGAAACGAGGCGACACCTCGCGTATCTCCTGCAAGCAGATGGTCTTGTAGAAGACACCTGCCCAACCGGCATCGAAGGCACGTGCCACCATCTCGTAGTTGGTGCAGACAGCCGACGAAGCCAGGAAGAACGGATTCTCGCAGCGGATGCCGCAGAAGTCAATGGCGAGGGAGGCCCCCCCTACTGCCCCCGAGGGGGCTTCTATAGTTTTGCTGTTATGGGACGAGTCTATAGTGTCCCCCTCGGGGGACGAAAGGGGGGCTAACATCTCCTTGATGCGTATCGGCCTGTCGTAATGGATGCAGGCCTTTTCGGCTGCCTCCAGATCTTCGTCCGTACACTCGGCAACCCACCTGCCGGCCAGCTTCTCATTGCCAAATCGGATGGCACGGATAGCCCGTGCGGGGTCACCTTTCATACATGCCTGACTGCATGGCGCATCTGCACAGAGCAGACAACGGGCAACCTCTTCTTCTAAATGCAATCTCTTTTTCATATTATCAGTTTCTTTTTTTGTGTTGTAATTCTTTTTTATTTCACAATCTCCTTGATGCGCTTCTGGAACTGTTCTGAGAGGGCGGGAATCTTATGGATGCGCTCAAACTCAAGGAGATTCTGATAGGTCATCTTCATCTTGTTTTCCTTTTTCAGTTGCTTCAGTTCGTCCTTGTTGACGTAGGCACGGTCGGTGGTGAACACCTGCAACAGGATGTTGACATGACAACCCTCTCTGTCGCTGTCGTAACTCGAGAAGACCTGTGACATGACATAGTCCTCAGGTGAGTAGTTGCCTTGTTCGTCTATGCGGTAAACGATGAAGTCATGGTCTGTCCGGTTCTTTTCCGCTCATCGCGCTTCTCGGCCTTAGCCTTCTTCTTGTCGCTACCTGTTGCCTGAATAAGATGATTCTTCAACTTATGCGTCTCGTAAGAGTAGCGGCGCTCACCATCATTGTCAATTACTGTACCTACAGTGCCAAACTTATCGGTGATGAGCTGCTTGCCTGGTCCGTCGGGGGAGAAAGTGAGTCCTATCGCCTTATAGTTTTGTTTCATGCGTTCCTCCACTTTGCTTGTTTTCAGTCCTGTCAAACGCTTGATGTAGGGGCCTAAGGCAGTGTTGAGCATGGTCTTGAAGAGGCCGATGTTGCTGGCTGAGAGATGATCTTCGTCGATAGAGGTCTTCAGCGTCTTGCGGTTGTAGGAGTTGTTGAGTACCCCTGAACGATAGAAGCAGAGGGGATTCTTGGTGTCGTCGTCCATATAGAACATGCGGTAGTAGGTCTGCACATACACCAACGGCTTCTGGGTGACGGTAAGCTCGGGCAGGTCGAAGTCGGCATCCTCGAGGGTCACACGGCCGCCCTGGCCTACCTTCACCTTCTTCGACTTGTAGGCCACATGGGTGACCGACACTACTTCAGCGCCTTTCACATCGCTGAGGATACCGTCGTGGTCGGTGGCTCCGATGAAATTACCGTCTTCATCAATGACAGTGGCGTAGGGAACTGGCTGTCCGTCTTTATCCACCGTCTGAAGCTTCTGCGCCTGTGCGCTCATGGCAGCCATCATAGCGACTGCGACCATCAATAGAATCTTTTTCATATCCTTTTTCACAATTATATAGTATACAGTTATTATCGGCTTGCCGGTCTTTTGAGATTCGGGCGAATGACGACTTTCTTCCCATTGTAGAGATAGACGCCGGCTGTAGTGGGTTTGCTCGTTCCGTAGCGGATGCCCTGCAGGGTGTACCAAACGTCATCCATTAACCATTGACCATTGACCATTGAGTCGATGCCCGTGGCTGTGCTGAGGTCGATGACAAAGGGTTCCCACGGGGTGCCGATGCTGCTGTCGCTGGCGTAGGTCAGCGAGGTGCAGATGGTACTGACAGTTCCGTCGATATCGGCCTTTATCTCTATCGGCTGACCACTGCCCTCACCTGCCACAAGCAGGTAGTAGAGACCCTCGTCAGCAAAGGCTGTGCCCCGGCACTCACCGTCGATGAAGGCAGCAATCTCGGCATCAGCGACTGGCTCGTCACCGTCGGTGAGCATGATGACGAGGGCCATGTTGTCGGGATAGTCGGAGGGTTCGACAGGCGAGAAGGAGGATGCCTTTCTTCCGTCACGCTTGGAAGCGTGACCTACTATATTGTCACGCCTGGAAGCGTGGCCTACTATGGTGGGATAGACAAACGACTTCACGGTGTTGTCAGTGCTGAAGTAGAGGTAGCCCTTGCCGCTCTCCAATGCTTCGAGGTTGCCCTCCCATCCGTAGGGGCCGTAGTAGGCGAAGCCGGTCTGCGACTTCACCTGGTCGCCAAACTGCGGGTTGGCAGCGGCCAGTGCCTGGTCGATGGGTATGGTGGTCATCGGCGTGTAGGCTATCCAGTTCCATCCCTTGTACAGGGTGACGGGCATATCGGCAAGCTTCATCTGCTCGCCGTTGATGACGAGTGGCTGGGGCAGGTCGTTGCTGGCTTCCATGCGTGTCAGCTGCAACTTGTACATGATGTTGGCATGTACTTCCTTCAGGCTGCCCATCCAGTAGTTGCCTCTGCAGTAGGCCACGCCGGTTGCCTTGTCCTTCAGCTGGGCGTTCCACGTGACGAGGTCCTTGAACACCGTCGAGGTCTTTGTGTCGCTGGGTTCTACGCCCAAGGACATCCAGTTCCAGCCCGTACTGATGTTCAGTGGCTGTTCCACGAGGTTGCTCTTCGTGAAGATGAGCGGATTGTCGAAGGTGCCGTAGCTGACGGTCGGGTCGAAGGTGATGCTGCTGACTATCGGGGATTGCAGATCCCCTCCAACTTGCGTTGTCGGCGACTGGTAGTCGCCGGCAATGGACGAAAGGGGGAGGGTGATCTGTACGTTGGTATAGGTCATGCCCGTTGTGGCGTCCCAAATGCGGAAGGTGACGGGACGGCCTTTGTCAAGGTCGGCGGATTTGCCATTGATGGTCTGGAGGGCTGTGCCGAAGATGCTCATGGCCACGTAGGCCGCACCACGCATCTGCTTGGGGGAGACAACACCCCGGCACTCGTCGCCGATAAAGGCGGCCAAGAGGCTTTCGCTGTTACTCATCAGAATGCCGTTGATGTAGATCTGACCCACAATGCTCATATTGTTCTCGTAGGCTTTCGGATTAACGCTCCAGTTGGGTTTCTCGCCGCGCACCTTCATCACGATGCGCAGCGGCTCCAGTATGCCGTTGTTGCCCTGCAGTCCGATGGTCACGTCGTAGTTGCCGACAGCCACCAACGGATTAACCTCGAAGCGCAGGGTCTTTGTCTTCAGCGGGGCAATGTCGCCGGCGTAATAGTCATCGGCAGGTGAGAGCCACTGCGGCAGGTTATACAGCGAGTAGTATTCCGTATTTCCGCCCCGGTTCTCGATGGTCACGTCGAAGGTGTAGTCATCGCCATATTTCTTTATGATGTTCACCGAATCCTTAGTCCACTTCAGGGTGTTCAGCTGAACATACGTCGTCCAGCGGATGGGGTTCGACTCGTTGCCGTGCATATCGTGAACCTTGTCAACGGTGATGTTGAGCGTCGTGCCCTCTATGTCGCGTGCCTTGATGCCGTCCCCCTCCTCCAAGCGGATGACGAGCTTACGCTCCGAGGCGACAGGCTTCGCAATGATCCGGCTCTCCACGGGGGCGTTCTTCAAGGGTGGGGTAGAAGTGATGAGGCATGTCGCGCCTAACGGGGTGATGTCGGCGGGGAAACCGCCGACCACAGTGGCGGGAGCCATGTTTTCGAGGGTTTCGACCATCGTGCTGACACCGTTCACTGTACCCGGCTTCTCGAAGGGATAGTAGGCCACGAGTCCGCGTGAATAGACATCGGCCGTGTCGATGCAGTTGTACATATTGTTCAGCAGACGACTCTCGGAGAGTGAGGCGTGCCAGATGCGCACCTCGTCGATAGCGCTAAAGGGGTTCATGCCTTCGCCAATCTTAATGGTGGCGCCCTCTATAGGCGGCACGTCGCGTTCGGCGATGACCGCAGTGCGCTGGCCGTTGTAGTAGAAGCTGGCCGCCTGGCCGCGCACCACGTTCAGAGCCACGTGGCACCATGACGACAAGTAGGGGAACTCCGTATGGCTGACCATCACCTGCTCCTGCTCGCCGTAGCGCAGCACCCAGTCATGCTGCTGGTTATAGTAGAGCCTCAGCTTGTTGGATGGCTTGCTGCCCGTCTCAAAGATGGTCATATCGCCGTCCCCTGTTAATGCGGTTTGCGTCCAAAGCTCTATGGCATAGCTGTCATCGATGCTGGTGTTGATGCGGCTGATGTCGGCCTCTACGCCCTTGTCGTCATCCAGTCTTAGCGCATAGTTCTTGTTATCTATGAGCCAGCTGTTGTTGACTATAAAGTCGTGCGTATGGCTTGAGTCGTAGGCGACATAGCCGTGCCCCTCCTTCATGGGCCAGTAGTTCACCAGTCCATAGTCGTAGTTGTCTTTCGCCTGATACTTTGAGGCTGCCGCATCGTGGACATCGCGGTAGATGTCGTAGAGGGCCAAGTCGTGCATGGCACCGTTCATGTTGCCAAGATAGAGGTGATTGTCATCGGAATATTGAATCTGCTGCAGCACGCTGTCGCTGACTTTTTGGTCGGTAAACAACTCTAAAGAGGTGGTGCCATACTGCGCGAGAGCCGAGAATACGTTATCAGCTGTCTTGTAGCTCAGTACCATATAAGTCCACTCGTTCTTGGGCACCACATCCTTGCTGACAACTTGTGCCTGACCGATGCTGGCCACGATGTGGCCCTCTTTGTCGATGCTGAGCGAGAACTGTCCTGAGCCAATCCTGATGATACTGCCGGCATCCATCCACTTCATCCAGCAGTCCATTGAGAAGTCGCCGTCGAGGAAGATGGGGTTCAGTGTGTACTGGTCTTCGCCGTAGGGCTTCAGCAGTTTTGCCACGTCGTGTGCCACCGGCTGGTCGTTGAGCTTCGCGGTGACGATAATGTTCTTGTCACTGACGTAGCCGGGCACGATGTCCTCGTTGAACTCCACGATCAGGTCATCGCCGTAGCGCAGGATGCCGTTGGCCGGTGCGGGTGTCGTCAGATTGCGGGGGCGCATATTGTCCTTCACCACCTTTATCTCATCGCTATAGACATGTATGGGATTCTCGTCATACATCGTGGTGGTGTAGGCGCGGAAGGTGTAGGTACCCTGCGGGTAGGCGTTGTCGTCGCTCATGTTGTAGCTCAGCAGCAGGTCGCCCTCCTTGGGCAGCACCTGGTCGCCTTCCTTCGTGGTCTTGGGGTTGACGAGGAAGGTCAGCTCCGAAGGCTGTGCCCACTGTGTGGCACCCTCGAAACGGTATTCCACGCCCACCTTTGTCATGCCCTTGAACTGGCGGTCGAAATTGGTCACCTTCATCTCTAAGTTGCCTTTGTTGCGGCCGAGCGTCTCGATGTTGAGCACAGGGTCGGTGATGGCGAGCTGGATGGGCGACGACGAGGGCTTGAAGTGTACGTTGAGCTTACACTTGTCGTTGATTTTGATGGGCTGGTACTGCGAGAGGAACCATATCTCCACACCTTCGTAGTCGAGGATGCTCTGGTCGGTCTGTCGCACGGTGATGATTTTCTTCACCGTCTCGCCGGCAGGCACTAAGATGCTGCGCCCATTGGCGGGAACGCCGTCCATCAGGATCTCCAGTCCCAGCGTGTCGGCCATCTCCTGCACCATGATGTTGTAGCTGAAATCGAAGCCCTGCGTGGTGGTGCTGTTGTTTGAGAGGTGCAGGGTGAACTGTCCTGTCTGTCCCGCCGGTACGTCGGTGAGCGTTGCCTCCTTGGCGGCTATTCTGCCGTCGAGGCTGATCTGGATGTCGGGCTGCTCCATGCGCACGGTGCCGTTGCTCAGCGTGTGCTGGCCTTCCTCGAAGTACTTGGTCTTCTCCTCGCCCTCGTAGGGGTTGTACGACTGGCCGCCGAAGAGGCTGAAGATGTCGCTCCATCCTGCCTTCGACTTGTAGATGTCGACGGAGAAGTCGGTGCCCTTGTTGCCGTCGTCGAAGATGTAGTCGAACTCGGCATAGCTGTAGTCCTTGTCCGCATCGGATTCGGAGTGCGACCATCCGTTCTCGGTGTCCATGGAGAACGTGCTCTTGAAGGTGACGAAGGCGCTGGTCTTGCTGCTGTAGCCAAGCTTCAGCATATAGCCCAGATTGTGCGAATAGCTCACCTTCGAGGTTTTAGTGGTGTCGTTCTTGCTGGTGTAGGTATAGCTCGAACCGCCGTCGAAGGAGATGTTGCGTCGCCAGTTGTCATGGTCGGCCATCGACTTCACCTTGTCTTCCTCATTGTTTTTCAGCACTTCCCTCCAGCTGTCTATCTGGTCGTTGCACCATTGCACCATGTCGTCGGCCACATATTCTTCCTTCTGGTCCCATGACGCTGGAACCACAGGTAGATAGGTACCTTTCTTGCCATAGTCTTTGTCGTCTTCCTTCAGCCAGGTGACGTAAACCACCTCGTTGGTGTTGTTGACGAAGGCTTTCGCCTCGGCCTCGGTGTTGAAATGCTGTGTGATGTAGTTGTTGCGCGTCTCCTTCCATTTCGGCATCATCACCTCTTCCAGCTCGTAGGTGGAGTACATGAAGTTGGTGGTCACGCTGTCGCCTATGCTAGCGGACACGTTTTCCTTCAGTTCGAAGGGTGCGCTCTCGTTGTTGCGGAAGAATCCCACCTTGCGGCACTGGCCGATGAGCAGGTTGGTGGAGAAGCCTATGAACACGTCGCCCTTTGAGCCGCAGTAGTCTTTCGTGGTGCTGGTCGAGATGTCCTGCGTGGCAGTCATCGCCCAGCTTGACTCGCTCGATGACTCCTTATTCCACTTGTAATGTATGCCGTCGTTGGTGTCGAAGGTCGTTTCGTTTTGCAGTGTTAGTGTCATGATGCCTAAGCCGGCATGTGTCTCAGTCTTGACGCCGGTACTGGTAGAGTACGCGAATTTCTCATCACCATAGCCGCCGTTGGCCGAGGTCTCCACCTTTGTCGTTGTGGTGCCTCGCTTCCACACCGTCTTCGACTTGCCTCCTGGCGGGTCGCGTAGCACCATGAGCACCTTGTCGGGGCCGTTGGTCACGAAGTTGTTGCCCATGGGCAGACTGCCCACCACGACGGCATCGAGGGTGGCAGGTACGTAGGTGCGCCCGTTGCGCGCCAGCGTCACGCCGAGGTGGCGCGTGAAGGGGCTCACCACGTTGGGCGCGCCGGTGCTCCACTGCATGGTGAACCGGCCAACGCTGTCGAGCACTATCTGGTTGCTCTTCAGGTCGAACACTTGTCCCGGCTGGTATTCGGGTTTAGTGCCGTCGGAAGCATAAACTACCTTCTGCTCAGCACTCATCTCGTTGGCGATGGTGAGCACTTGCCCGTTAAGCGGGATGATGTGCTCCACAGGCTTGCCGCTGTCGTAGTTCAGGTAGCGTTCATAGCCGTAGAGGGTCATGCGGTAGTTGTTGCCCATATTGTAGATGGGGAAACCGTAGTTGTACTTGATGGTGCCGTCATCCTGCTTGGTCCACAGGTTGCCGACGGTGAACTTGCCCAGTGCGTCCTCGCCCTTGTACTCAGCGATGCCGAACACGCCTGGGTCGCTGCCGGGTTGCGACAGCTCTACGATGGGCTTGCTGAAGTAGGACTGCACCATCTTCGAGTTGTAAGTGTAGTAGTGGAACACCGAGTCGCCCAGCTCCGTGGCCTGCTTCAGCGAGTCCTTCATCTCCTTCATTGCGTTTGTCATGTCAATCTCGGGTAGCGTGGTGAACTCGATGTCGGGGTTCTCATCTTTCTTCACTAAGCGTATGCTCTTGGTGATGTATTTCAGCGGGGGCAGCAAGGCCGAGAACTCGCCCGTCAGCGAGTCGGTGCGTATGAAGATGTACTTCGCGTCGTAGTCGGTGCCTGTCCAAGCACGGCTGGCGATGCTGGTGGTGTCGCTGTCCCAAGTGCGCTGGATGGTGGCCGCCGTGTAGGGGTCGCCCTGCAGCTGGTTGAACGAGAACGACTCGTTGTTCAGCTTCAACTGTATGACAGCCATGCCGATGTTGTTCTTCGACTCGGCGAAGCCCACGGCCAGTGTGTCGTTGCGCACACCGCCGCCCACACGGCCCACGAAATTCACCAGCGTGGAGTCGGCAAAGTCGTATTGGAGGGCGCGGTCGAAGTTATATGTGCCCTTGGTTGGGAAGCGTCCTCCCGCTGCCATCGTGTGCCCGCCCATCTTGGCCTGCACGAAATGGCGGCCTATGGGCACTGAAATCTGGTAATAGCCATCGGCATCGGTTTTCTTCTCCTCGCCATTGGCGGTGACCAGCTCGCCATCGACATAGAACTGTATGCCCTCAGCGGGGATGTTCGTGCCGGCATAATAGATGTGGCCGCTCATGGGGAACGATGACACGTCCTCGAAGTCAATGTTGTTGGCCGTCAGCGAGGTGGGGCTGATGAACATCGAGCGCGAGTTGGGGTTGAACTCGTGGATGCCTAATGCCGGAACGAGCTTGTAGTTGGTGCCGCCCTGCTGGAACGGAATACCTTTTATAATATAGTCACCCTCCTGGTCGGTCTGTCCGTAGAGTGACAGGTAGCGGGCGTTGGGCACGGTGGCCGACGGGGTGGCGTTGACGCCCACCACTGGGTGGTTCAGTTGGTAGATGCCATCTTGGCGTGCCACGTCGAAGGCATAGCTCTTCACACTGATGCCCTCGTCCAATGGCCAGTAGAGCGTGAGGCCGTCCTCGGTGCCGCCAAGGATGCGTGTGTAGTTGGCGTTCAGCTCCTTTTCGCTGAGAGCCCGCCTCCAAAGCCGGATGTCATCGACATAGCCCTTGAATGCACTGCCCGACACGCGGTTGCTGCCGCCGAAGCCCATAGTGGGTGTGGTGTTGGCGGCTGTAGAGGTGTCATAGACCTTCTGCATGGTGCTCCACTTGCTGCCGTCGATGGTCATCTCGTCGGTGAGCAGCGTGTCGGTGCCTACATAGAAGGTCCACTTCGACGAACCATTGTAGATGGCGGCCACATGGGTGAACTCGCTGCTGCTGAAAGTGAGCGAGGGAAACTCCTTCACCTTCGGCGTGCCGGTGGTGAGGTCTATGGCATAGAGCTGATAGACGGCGGTGCTGTCCTTGGACGTGCCATTGCCTTTCTCCACAGTGGCTACGGTGTATGCCTTGCGGGTGGCGGCCTGTACGGCTGCGGTGGTCAGCACAGGCATCAGCTTGTCGCTGAGCACGCTCCACGATGCCCCCAGCGTAGAAGCCAGCGTCTCCAGGTCCTGCCCGCTCATGCTGGTGCCTTGCTCGGTGCCGATGGACTGAGTGTAGTAGGCATTGGTGAGCGTCAGTTTACTTGTGCTTCTCATGCGAGCGAAGGTACAGCAGGCGTCGCTCTTCACGGTGACGGAGGAGGGTGCGAACACCGAGTTCTCCACCATCACTTTTTCCTCGCACCATCCCACAAAGCCGCCAAAGCTGTTACTGTTCTCGCCCGTCAGGCTGCCGTCGAACAGACAGTTGCGCAGGGTCAGTTGTTTGCAGTAGCCTGCATTGGCCACGAAGCCGCCGTTGGTGGCATCGCCATTGACGGTGCTGCCTACGTTGACCGATGAGCGGCAGTTCTCGATGACGGTGGTCGCATTATCGGTGATCCAGGCAATGAGTCCTGCCGCAAACTTCTGTGAGCTACTGATGGAGCCAGCCACATGGAGGTTGCGTATGGTGGCGCTGCCCACATTGCGGAAGGGAGCGACATATTGCTCGCTGTAGGCCACGGGATTGAAGGTCAGTGTATGGCCGTTGCCGTCGAAGGTGCCGCTGTAGGGGTGGCTATTGGTGCCAACCATCGTCAGTGCCTCGCTCAGGTTCACATCGGCGGTCATCACTGCGTTAAGGTCGTTACGTCCGCCATTTACTAAGTCGGCAAAGTGCTTCCAGTCGCTGGCACTGCCTATCATAAAACTGCCATTAGTAGAGAAGTAGCGGTCGTCGCCTTCGACGGGCAGCTGCAGCTTGTAGCCCGAGGTGTCGCCGATGCGTTTAACACCTATCTCGACTGTGCCAGGAAGGTTGAGCAGCCCCATCTGCGCTGCGCCGTTGGCGTCGGGCTTTGCCCACAGCTGTAGGGTAAGGTTCTTGCCGCTGTTGAGCACGTCGGCATACTTGGCCGAGTCGGCCATCCACTGCAGGCCCTTGCCCTCGCCCTCGATGTAGCGTGAGAGGAACTGCGGCTGGTCGGTGTCCTCGTCGGCCGACGACTTCACTAAGCTGACGCGCACGCCGCTGACGGCGGTGCCGGTGCCGAAGGCGATGTGGCCGGTAATGGTGCCGCGGGCCTGCGAGAAGCCGGGAGTGATGACCTCGTCGGTCTTCACCAACTGGTCCTCGCACTTCGCGCTGTATGCCTCGACGGTGTACTCATAGTAGGAGCCGGCCATCACGCGGTCGTCGGTGTAGGTATATTCGGATGCCGTGCCGTGAATGTCGTCGGTGACGAGCGTCCATTCCTCGGTGCCTATCTGACGGCGCAGCACACGGTAGTAGATGTCGTTGGTCATGTCGGCGCGTGTCACCTTCCATTTCACGACGACGGTCTTTTCCTCTGTTCCGGTCGAGGCTTTTACCTCGCTGATATAGCTGCCGGCTGGCAGGCTGCCGGTGATAACGTTGCTGTAGAACTCCTTGCCGGCGTATGCGGTCTTCACACGGTAGTCCATCAGGTCGCACACGGTGCCGTCGGCATCAAAGCTTGCGACGGACTTGTCGGGGTCGACGTTAAGGCTGTTGTCTAACACTCGCCAGGAGTTCTCTCCCGCCGGACTGTATTCGATGATCCAGTTCTGGCCGGAAGGCTGCACGCAGTATTCCCACACGAGGTGGACGGCTGAGAGGTAGGTGCGGTCCTGGGAGAGGCG
>JAEEGL014759593.1_pt1 | contig 17486 bp, 9 predicted proteins | sample 9134231 | NCBI WGS metagenome assembly JAEEGL01 (sample SAMN16246548, study PRJNA631951) | gut metagenome | biome: gut microbiome; feature: rumen; material: fiber-attached | host: Bos | place: Iran: Karaj | collected 2018-10 | reverse complement strand
TACGTTATAAAGTTCTTCAGTCAGCGGACCATCTTCTACAAGAACGATCTCATCCGGCTTAACAGTCTGATTGATCATGGAATCCAAAGCGGAACGGAGATATTCGGGTTTTTCTTTCTGATACAATGACATTAATACGCTGTATTTTTCCATTTAAATCTTCCTTTCATGATTTTCCAGTAGTTTTATAGCCTGGGCCTGTAACTCGTCATACTTTTCCTTGCTGACTCTGCCTTCAGCCAGCAGAACATCACCATAGTCAAGTGCAAGATCTGTTTCGGCTGAATTTGTCTCATCTTTTTTTCTTACAAACACCTGCATAGCCGTTTTTACAACAAGCTTCAGATCTCCGATGAAACTTATCTTTTCGATGTATTTCAGATCCCAGTTAAGCTTATCGTCCCAGCTTATGGCATTTCTGCCGTTTGTCTGGGCAAGACCGCTCATTCCGGGCACTGCAGTGTGTCTCATTCTTTGTTTTTCCGTCATGAACACCATATCGCGAACCAGCTGCGGACGCGGACCGATTATGCTCATGTCTCCCTTTAAAATATTGAAAGCCTCAGGCAACTCATCCAGACTCGTTGTCCTCAGGAACTTTCCAAACTTCGGAAGTCGCTGCTCATCAGGCAGAAGATTTCCTTTTTCGTCTCTTTCATCAGTCATTGTTCGGAACTTATACATATCAAAAATGGTTTCCTCACCTGTTTTTGGATCAACAATACCGGGACGCGGCTGTCTGAAAATAACAGGAGACCCCATTTTTATTCTCACAATAACTGCTATTATAACATATAGCCAGCTGAAAAGAATGATCGCCAGCAAAGCGCATATAATATCGATCAGCCGCTTTATGTATCTTTCATAAAAGCCTCTTTTTCTATGCAGTTGCATTTGCTCTTTCCTTCCGTATTTATTATGCGTATCATTAATTATTGCTTTCCTTTTCTGAAAAGCTTATCATCACTTTAAGAAGTCCATAGCCTGTCAATGCACCCAGGCTGTTGCAGATTACATCGTCAAGCTCGCACAAGCCTAATCGTGTCACATACTGCGTAATCTCTATTAATGCCGAAAACACGAAACCGCTGCACAGTACCACAAACCATTCTTTGCTTTTGAACTTATCAGAAAGACGCTTAACAAAGCTGTGCGGAAACGAAAATCCAAACGGAACAAAAAACAGTATATTGAAAATATTCTGCAAAACATCCATTCTCCAGTTCGGGTTACCAGTCAGCATTTCACGATAAGCCCACATAAACCGTAAATCGATTTTATGATATGGGCTCTGTTTTCTCGCAAGAAGCGTATAACAGACGATAAATAAATAGTAAACGATAAAAAATACAAACTTTATCCTGCGCCTGTTATTGAATATGAAATCCTTTACCTGATTTTTTTTCAATTAAAACACCTATGAATGATATCGATGATAACATTCTGTTCCTCTACAGTCATCTTATTATCAGAAGGTAAACATAATCCTCTCTGGAATATATCAGCGCCCACATCTGTCATGTTTCCTTCAATGTAAGCATTGCTCTGTCCTCTGCCGTTGCCATCAGAAGTGATAAATCCATGACTTCTGTAGATTGGCTGAAGATGCATCGGCTTCCATATCGGACGTCCTTCAGCGTTATACTTTGACAGAACATTGAGTATTTCACCAGGAGAACTCTTTCCGGCCTCACTTGTCCACAACTCATCACTGCCGCTGCGTACAAACAGAGACATGGCATCAGAGTCGATTATCATACAGGAGAGCCAATAATTCGGCACGCTAGTCGTAGCATCAAATGGATTCATTGATACAGGAAGATCTGCAAGTCCCTCCTTATACCTCTCATAAATAGCTCTCTTCTGTTCAATATGTTCGTTAAGATGAGGAAGCTGTCCCCTTACAATTCCTGCAATTATATTGCTCATACGGTAATTGTAACCGAGTTCTTCATGCTGATACCATGGTGCAGCTTCACGGCTCTGTGTAGACCATTTGCGTATCTTATCAGCATCTGCCTTGTCAGAGCAGAGAAGCATTCCGCCGCTGCTTCCTGTTATTATCTTATTGCCGTTAAACGATATTACTGAAAAGTCTCCGAATGTACCTGTCTGTCTGCCATTATATGTAGCACCAAAACTCTCGGCAGCGTCTTCAACTATCAAAGCATTATGCTTATCCGCTATTTTTCTGATAAGGTCGAGTTTTCCCGGAGTACCATAGAGATGTGCAATGACTATCAGTTTAACATCCGGATAAATCTCAAAAGCCTTTTCAAGAGCCTCAGGTGACATATTCCAGGTATCAATCTCTGTGTCAATAAATACCGGCTCGCCGCCTTCATATGTTATGGGATTGACAGTTGCATCAAATGTCATATCGGAAGCAAATACCTTTTTTCCCTCGAGACTACCATGTCCTACTCTAGGGATACCATACAGCTTTTCGCCTGCAAGTCTTATTGCCATATGAAGTGCAGCAGTTCCGCATGAAAGCGCAACAGCACAGTTGATATTAAGGTATTCGCACACCTGTTTTTCTATAACATTGATATTTTCACCAACCGTAGATACCCAGTTGGTCCTTATCGCTTCATCTACCCACTTCTGTTCTTCTCCATGCATTGTCGGTGACGCTAGCCAAAGCTTGTGCTTAAACATTTCTATCCCTGCAAATCTGGGATCATAGTTCTGAATGATACTGCCGATCTCTTTAGCATTATCTTTCATTTTAACAGCACTCATCTGATCTGCTCCTTTTATAATCATATTTTTCCATCTCTATCTTATGTCGCTTGTTTATATTTTTGTCTTTATGTTTTTTCAACAGCCTTGAGGGATAAAGCTGTATTCAGTCTTATCAGTAGCCATAGCCGCCGTACTTGTACTTGGAATAAAATATACCTCTGCGCTTAGTTTTTACTCCGTTCAGGATAAAACCAAGCAGATTCATCTTGCAGAAACCTATCTTCTTCATTGCCTCATTTACATCATCTGTTGTAGTCTTTCCATAACGGACAACCATGATAGTTCCCGATACTTTCTTAGCAAACTCCATGGCATCTGTTACAACGTTTACTGGCGGAGTATCAATAATAATCGTATCATATTTTTTGCTGAGCTCTTCAAGCATTTCTTTCATATTATTGGAAGCAAGCAGCTCAGAAGGATTCGGCGGTACAGGTCCGGAGGGAAGTATATCAAGGTTATTCTCAACCCCTCTATAAATACACTGCTCTACATTTGCCATTCTGCTGATAGCACTTGAAAGTCCTTTACGGTTCTTGACACCGAAAATTCTGGACTGAACACCTTTTCTTAGGTCGCCATCAATAAGAAGTGTCTTTGAACCGCCATTTGCAAGTGCCAACGCCATATTTGCAGCTGTTGTAGATTTTCCATCCCCTGGCCTTGTTGAAGTAACCGTAAATATCTTTTTATCACAGGTTGAAAGAGTGAAACCAAGGTTAGCTCTGATTGACCTGTAGCTTTCAACAACAGAAAACGGGACCTTTTTGTCTGTAAGCTTCAAATACCTGCCTAGCTTACTGTTTTTTCTTTTCCTTTCGATTTCAAACGACTGTATTGATCCGATAACCGGCTTGTTATACATATCACTCAGCAAAGCTGTTCCCTTAATGGTATTATCAATGTAATAAACCGCTATAATAAGCGTCACCGTCAGAACTACTCCAATAAGAGCTCCCAGAAGAATATATCGCCAGACATCGGGAGATACCGGGGTTCTGTATATTTTTGCTGAATTGATTGTATTAATTCCGCCTGCACCAACAGCTTTTCTTATATAACCTGGTGCTACCTTTGCCAAAGTATTGCATACAGCTGCGGAAAGCTCTGCACTCTGCGTTGTTGCTGTTACTTTAAGAGCATTTGTATCGGAAGACGAAGTAATAGTTATGCAATTGCCTATTGATGCAGGAACTATAACTCCATCGGATATGGTAAAGCTCTCAGCAAGCATATCGTAGTCAAAGCTCTGCATGAGCTTTACTCCAACAGCATTGAGAACCGCTTCATCATCAAGTACGTTTATGTAGGTATTTATCAGCTGTTTTGAATTGCTGATATTATTGTAGCTTTGTTCTGACTCATCGTCATAACTTGAATAGCTCTGCACATACATGGAAATATGCGAAGAATACTTAAGCGGAATACAGAGCTCAGCATAAAAAAACGCAGCAGCGCCGCAAATCAAGGCAACTGTAATAATTAACCACAGCTTGCTGAAAAGCAGCGAGTATATTTCTTTAAGTTCAGTTTCTTCTTTACGCATTACTAATGCTCTCCTGTACAAACATTATGATCATATACTTAGGAGCTATATTAAATATAATGGAAACAATATAAAAAAACGGACGATATCAGCATATGAGTGCAAAAAACGTGACAACAGAATCCAATGACAGAAAAAGGATATTTTCCTACTGTTGATATTGATTTGCATCTCATGATTATCACCCGAATTTATATATAAAAAAAATATAACATAAAATTTTAAATCTAACTCAATTTGTATACTTGTAACCAATATCTACTTCTTGTAATCAATTATAACATCCATGTTTTCATATGTCAATGCACGCCCAAAACTTTGTTCAAAACACCAAATACAGTATAATATATGGTTTTTTTTTCGTTTGCTTTTTCACACACAATATTCATTATGTATTTTCTTCTTTTTGTTATTTACCACCAGTATATAAAAAATTAATAAATAAGATTTTTTAGCAGTATTTTTTAAATTTATAACCATTTGGTCAAAGGTAAAAAAATTACCATTTTGACCTTTCAAAATGGTAAATAAAACAATAGCCACCATGTATAAAATAGAAACATTGTGTCTGTTCATATTCTTTAAGGCGACTCAAAAGCCGCTTTTATCATCTGGACATCATCAAAGACCTGTTATTTCACCCTGCTGAGTCTGCCTTTTTTTACTATAAATACTCTGTCAGATATATCCATAAGAGCTTTATCATTGTAGGAATCAGTATAGAAACAATCTATGTGTTTTTCTCCGTACAAAGCCTTATAGGCTTTGACTTTGTTATCGCCAAAATTCAGATACTTAACCTTCATCTTATCAGGATCAATACTGCTGCTAATAATATTATCAGTGTTGATTAGATAACGTATCCCATTAATCAAAAAATCAGGACCTGCAGTAATGATAACATCATCTCGTCCAATTCTTTTAAGCATTTTCATGTCAAGTTTAGATTTATTCTTATCCCAGAAACCATTGACTGCATTATATATCTCATCCTTGCTACGTAAAGCATTCCTCAGGAAATCGTTTATAGCAATAACCATCTTTTTCTTTTCTACCATGCAAAGCTTATACTTGATCAGATTAATAAAAATTTTGGGTAAGTACAGGATTATTCTCCTATTGTTTTTTATCATGTATAGTGCAAGATCAACTGCACTTTCGCCGTGATATAGTGTATTGTCAAAATCAAAGACTTTCATTCTGATTTATTTTACCTCCCAGATTAATACTGTAATTATAACATACTTACGCTGAAAATGCAAAATCAAAATCGGTACCGGCATAATTCTTTTCTTTTTACTCTTGCGTTATTGAGGTAAATGTGTTATACTTTAAACTGGTATATATAATAACATATATGAAGCAATATATTAATGCTAATAAAAGGTATAGAATAATCTTTGGAGGTAATATATGAAAAAACAAATCCTAAGCTTTATAAGTGCTGCAGCAATTGCATTTACAGGAGTAAGTAGCAATATAATGTTGCCTTATACTACCAAAGTGGAGGCTGCATACGGAAGTAACGAAGAATTTGAAATTAATTATAGCAATGAATGGACCTGGATGAATTGCGGAGATCACATCAAGCTGTTATCCTACACCGGTCCCATAGGCGAATTATTTATACCAGAACAGCTTGACAATCTGCCTGTTACAGAAATCGCAGATGAAATGGTTCCATATGATCCAAACGGCGAGATTTTGTCTTTGCATATACCTTCAACTATTACCGACCTTGGAAGTCTGTTGGAAGGTCTTCCTTACCTTGAAGCGATAGAAATCGGTGAAGATAACAAAAGCTTCATAACTCAGAATAATGCCGTTTATACTTCCGACAAAACAAAGTTGATAAGATGTCTCACAACTGCCGAGGGAGAATTCACTATACCAGATACAGTTACTTGTGTGAAAAGAAAAGCTTTTGTGAATTGTCAGAAAATCAAAACAATTGATATTCCATCTTCTGTACAGGGAATACCAGATATTAGATTCAATGGATGCAAATCACTTGAAAGTATAAATGTTGATGAAAATAATACTGTTTATAGTAGCACTGATGGTATTTTATTTGATAAATCAAGGGAAAAGCTATGCACATTTCCCGCTTGCAGTAAGAATATTTCCTATTCTATACCTGACAGTGTAAAAGAGATAGGAGAAAGTGCATTTGATAATGCAGTGTCTCTGGAAAGTATTGATATTCCGAATGCTGTTGAGATTATCGGCGAATCTGCGTTTATCAACTGCAGCAAACTCGATAATGTTCTTATCCCTGACAGTGTTGTAGAAGTTGGGGAAAATGCATTTGAAGGATGTTCAAGCCTTTCAAAAATAACCTTCTCAGCAAAAACATATAAATATGGTTGTAATTCTTTTGAAAATACTCCTTGGTACCAATCGCAGCCTGACGGAGCAATATATACAGGTTCTATCCTTTACAAGCTCAAGGGATCACTTCCCGAGAATTTGAATTTAGTAGTTAAAGACGGCACAATTGGCATAAATGATAATGCTTTTTTAGATATTATGGGGTATGTTCCGACAGGAAACAAAAGTATTGTATCTGTCACTCTTCCAGATGGAATCAGGTATATCGGTAAATCTGCTTTTGAAGACTGTGAGAATCTTGCTGAGATCAATCTTCCCGACTCAATAGAATATATTGGTCAATATGCATTCGACTGCTGCTATGCGTTGAAAAAAGTCCATATACCCGCAGCAATGGAAAACTTGGAGAACTTTTCTTTTGGATCTTGTTATTCGTTAGAGGAGATAGTTATACCATCAAATATCGATAAAATAGATCTTGGAGCTCTAGCTGATTGCAAAATGCTCAGATCATTAACTGTTGAAAATCCTCACTGCTTTATTAACGATCCACTTTGGATTGAAAGATATTCTGATGGATTAACTTTACCATGCACAACTATGTATGGTTACTACGGCTCTTCAATCCAGAAATACGCAGAACAAATAGGTTGTAAATTCGTTTCACTTGGAGAAACAAAAGATACAGAATCTGAAAATACAGATACAGACAATACTTGGAAATGGACAAAATACAAAGATCACATCTGCTTGGAAGCTAATTATGGCGACGACGAAACCCTGGAGCTGCCTGATAAAATAGATGAGCTCCCTGTTACAGAAGTAAGCCCACATATATATATTAAAAATGCTGATAAGATTGCAACTGTAAAAATCCCTGCAAGTATTTCTCGAATTGGCAATCTATTCTATCAACTGAATAATATATCTGAAATCGAAAACGATAAGAACAATAAAACTTATATTGTAGAAAATAATACTGTATACACATCTGACAAAAAACAACTTCTCAGATGCAGTACAGATAAGATTATGGAAGAATTTACAATTCCTGATACTGTAATTGACATAAATGACGGTGCTTTTTACAATTGTTCGAAATTGAAGATACTGAATATTCCTGCATCATTAAAATATATTGATTGCTTATTTGAAAGGTGCAGCTCACTTGAAGCCATAAATGTTGCAAAGGGTAATGATAATTACAGTAGTATCGATGGTATACTTTTCAATGCTTATGGCAGCAGTATACTGCGTTATCCTCCGAACCATCCAGGCACAGTATATAAAATTACCAACACCATCTCTCAAATCGCAGCTCATGCATTCATGAACTGCGATAAGCTTGAGAGTATTACATTTCCCAACACGCTTACAGAACTACCGTATGAAGCATTTAAAAACTGTGATAAGTTAGACAATGTGACTCTTCCGGCCAAATTACGAAAAATATCCGATTCTGTATTTGAAAATTGCTCATGTTTGAAAAACATCACATTTTCAGATAATGTGATAAAATTTGGTAAGGATGTATTAAAAGGAACTCCCTGGTTGGAAAGCCAGAATAACGGTCCTGTTTACTGCGGTTCAGTTTTCTGTCAGATAAAGGGAGCCTCACCTGATTTGACAGATATTACCATTAAAGAAGGTACAAAATGTATAGCAGATTATGCGTTCAGCATTGAGAAAAACGAAAACGGAGTAGTTAAGCGTGAAAACTCGGTATTAAAAACGGCAGTTCTTCCCGACTCTGTCCAATACATCGGTTTCGCTTCATTTTATGGCTGTTCTGCTTTGACAAGCGCTAATATTCCAGAAGGTGCAATAATAAACACGGGAAGTACCTTTTGTGGTTGCAGCTCTCTTAATGATATTATCATATCAGATTCAAAAATATATGCATTGGAATATAAGAACTGCAGTTCATTGAAAGAAGTTGTCATCCCTGAAAGTGTCTCTTCGATTGACGTCGGAGCATTTGCTGGTTGCAGCTCATTAAGTTCAATAACTATATTGGATCCCAAGTGTACTATCAGCGGAGGGCCCTATACCATTTGCAATTCTTATGGTTCTGACGAAATGGTGACAACCATTGAATATAATGGCTCAATATGCGGATATATCGGCTCCACAGCCGAGACATATGCTAAAACATGTGGATATAAGTTTGTTTCACTTGGTAAGGCACCAAAGGATTATACACGTGGCGATATCAATGATAACGGTATTATTGATGCAGTAGATGCCTCTCTGACTCTATCTTACTATGCTATGATTTCCACAAAGGGTGAAGGTAATTTCAATGCGGGTCAGAGATTCGCGGCTGATGTAAATAGAGATGATATAATAGATGCAGTTGACGCATCAAAGATTCTTTCATATTATGCCTATTCTTCAACAGTAAAAGAAAGTGCTGTTCCCTTAAGTGAATTCTTGACTGGCTTAAAGAGGTTCAAAGGATTTGATATAGAAGGCAATATTACAAGAATCATTCCTGGAGTCAACAACACTATAGTTGTTCAGTGCATAAGCAAATTTACAATGAACTGCTATGTATTTGATCCTGTATCTGATAAAATCGTAAGGACAATCAATATATCAAACAGATATCAGGAACTAATTGGAATGTTAAGTAATGGTACTATTGTAACTTCAACTTCAATAGATAATACAGGGAACGCAATGCTAACGATGTATCCTGCAGATGACAGCGAACCTGTCCAAACAAACATGATCAAAAATAACTACAATGACATATGTTTGGATATGGATAATAATTGTATATACTGGATAGACGCTTCGGAAAAATGTATTATGAAGCTGAATGAAAAAGGTGAAGTCAGCAAACAATTATCATTGGAGTCATATTCAGATTATTATTTTGACACAGACAATAACCTGCTTATTGCAAAAGAAGCTTCAGAGGAAAATCTGAGCGGTATAAAAACAGTTGTGCTTTCACTTTCAGACGGTAAGGAAGTCCTTGATCTTCCCTATTCCTTCGGTAATATCCTCCTTACCAATGAAAACTTCGCATTTGACCAAAGTAATTGGGACAAAAAAGATATAATACTACAAACAGGAAGTATTGGTGTGAGAAACGTTGAGAAGGCATACAAGATTGCAGCTGATTCAGATGAGTCACTGCGATTTAAAGGTAACAGTCAAAGTGAGTATTTAATGCTAATCAGGTCTGATTGGGAAGGATGTAAGAATCTGACGCTTATTGATGTAAAAAAAGGTATTGCTGCAAATGCAGATATTGATATTTCGGGAGATGCATATATCCAAAACTGCTGTTACTTAAGCAATAGCAATCAATGGATTATTGGCATGAACTATCTGGATAGCACGGACGGAAAAAACTGTCTTATTATGTTAGACCCCGATAAGATGAACTTCAATACCAAGCTTGAAAGCACCGATATATTGGAATATAAACTTAAAGAGCCAGCAAATATAGGGGAAGCATTCAAGGAAATACGTAATGAAGCCGATAAAGTTGAAAAGGAATTCGGTATCCGCATACTTATTGGAAACGAGGTTAAAAATGCTGAGTGGAATACTGGATATACTTTCGTATCAAGTGAGGAAGATCCAAATAGTTTCTCATTCCAAAGCGAAATGGAAAGGATCAAGATACTAGAAAATACACTTGCTATGTATCCTGAAGGTTTTTTCGATTACTTTAAAAGTGCAAACGGACAATGCGGTCTGCGTATTTCAATAGTTAAAGAACTGAAGACCGATTATTATTCAGATTTTACTTCTGCTGGAATCGCCTATACTACAGGTGATTGGTACGATATTGCAGTATGCAGCAATGAAATCTATGACAAGTGTGAGACTCTTCATCATGAGTTATGGCATTCAGTAGAAAACCTTATCACCACCAAGTTAGGATATTTTGACGATTTTGAATGGTCAAATCTCAATCCAGATGGATTTATATATTCTTATGATTTTGACGGCTATATCGAAAAAGTAGGAACTGACAGCAGAACACCTACTTTCTATAATGCGCAGGCAAATGGTGAAATAAATTATAATTTCCCGTATTTCATTTCAGATTACAGCATGGTAACTCCTATGGAAGACAGGGCCACACTTATAGCACAGCTGTTTTTGTGGGAATACGATGTTATAGATGGTAGAATGTTCCATACAGATGAAGCAGAGCTGAAAAAATACCCACATTTAAAGGCAAAGCTTGAATTCCTTGAAGATTATTCAAAGCGTCTATTCGGATACGTTTACTGGCACGAGGTGCTTGAAAACATGAGTAAAGCAAACTAACAGACGATCTAAAATTCAAGAAAATTAGACAGAAATCCCCGACTCATAAAAAAAGTCGGGGATTTTCTTTCTAGCTTACTTTAAAATACTTTGATGCTTATCAATCAGATGTTGAAAATCTTATAAGTTCCTTTTTTATTCTTTGCAAGAATAACCTCGGTACCAACCTTACGGTTCAAAGCTTCTGTATCATCCAAACTTATATTGCTCATTATTTCATGTGTATCTGTTGTTTCGAAGGAATAATAAATAGTATTGGTACTCTCACCGGATGAATACATAACGCTTTCTGTCCTCTTATCTGTTATTATAACATGCCTTGCTGAGTATTCTTCGCCAGGATTTTTCGTCAGCAATTTTTTAAATAAGCATCCGATTACAAATGCTGTTACAACAAGTATGATCAGCACTATTATAACAGTGATAAAAAATGAACCAAAAGAAGCTGTCATGATGATTGCACCGATTATCGGTATCAAATTAAGGAAAGCAATAATAATAAACAAAGTTTTGAACTGTTTCTTCCTTAGATCTTTTATAGACTGAATATCAGACTCCGAAAGCTGATAAAATCCAATATCATCAATAAAAGAATTCCTTGTTTCACCTCCGGATAAGTTGATTTCAGATTTCTCATCCGACACAATCGGAGGCGAATAAACACCAGAATCAATAAGTGGCTCTGCAGGGAAAACATCGTAATTGCTGATTTTATTCTTAACCACAAACACCCTTGATCCTGTCCTGAAACTCTTAGCATACATAGATCCTATAAAATTTTTAAATATCTCACTGGTATCATCAAATCTAACTGTAAAGTGATAGTATGTAGATGTCGACTGATCTTCTCCAATTCCTGTCGTTTCTTCTGTTGTATAGCATGATTCTATTGTTGCATAATGTCCTCCTTCCGGATGTCGAAATATCTGACAAAAAGTGACTATCAGAAACACCCAGCCGATAGAACTGAATAACAGAAAAGGGATAACACTTTCATGAAAATTACGACCTATAATAATAGTAAAAAATAATGGTATAATTATTATTGCAAAACCTATTACGACAAAAGGAATATAGTGCCGAGCTTTGATTCTGCGTATATAATCAAGTTCATCTTTGGAAAGCGAGTAAAAATCAGCTGAGTTGATAGGATGATCCTTTCTTGTAGAAGCCATAAAGCACCTCATTTTTGTAGATTTGATCTTAAGAAACCAATCTTGTATAACTCCATTTTATAACTATGATAATCCACAATCATGAGAATTAACATTAACAATTGGAATTCAGCCCCTCTTTTTCTTTGCTAAAAGTGGGGATATTATTATTGGTATAGACAAAACAGCCTGTATTTCTACAGGCTGCAATTGAATTAACGGTCAAACATTACTCCAGACCAAGTAGTTTTTTCTGTATTGCCTGAGCATCACCAACTGTAAGGCCATCACCGTTCATATCAGCATTTAATCTGCCTTGTGCTGTAAGATGATGCTCTGCTGTACCAGTCATACCATATTTATTAGGATTTGCAAGTGCCTGCATAATTAGTACAGCATCTGCAAGATCAACAACTCCGTCGCAGTTTGTATCGCCAGCAAGATATTCATCTGCAATAGGTGCGAAAAGGTCACTCTTTTTGATGTCTGCCATATATTTTTCAGCAGTTGATTCCTTATATCCATACATAACGTTGAAATTACCCATGAAAGCTTTTTCTGCTATCTCACAGTCAGGATTCAGGACCTTTATGCTGACTTCACCGTCAAGGATAGGAAGTGTTATCATTCTGCCGAATGAATCTTCTTCAGCTTTCTGAGATTCTTTAGTACAATACAAAGAATAGTAAGCGTATTTTTCCACAGACTTTATATTCCTTGGAAGTACAAGAGACTTTATGCTTGTATAATCGAAAGTTGACTCCTTTATTTCGGTTAGAGTAGTTGGAATGCTTACTTCACTTAGAAGATAGCAGTTTTCAAATGCGCCCTTGCCGAGCTCGGTAAGGCCTTCGTTGAGTACAGCCTTTTTAAGCAAGCTATTATTTGCAAAAGCGTAATCTCCGATTTTTTTGAGACCACTGCCAAATTTTACTTCTTCAAGAGCGTAGCTGTCGCTGAAAGCTCTTTCTCCAATAGATTCGAGACTGTCTGGAAGATCAAGCACTTTATATTCACAGATACCGTAAAATGATTTGTCACCTATTTCCTTCAAGCTGTTACCAAAATTGACGCCTTTTATGTTTTGACAGTTACTAAATGCATTATCGCCTATTGAAACAATATTCGGAAGATCAATCGTTGATTGTAATCTGTTACACCTCACAAATGCACTTTCGCCAATCTCTTTTATATTCTTGCCGAAGCTTACTGAAGCAAGAGCGCCAAGGTATGGAAATGCATTTTTTTCGATTATTTCAACCCCATCACCAATATCGACAATTCTTAACGAATTGCCATTAATGGAATCGATAAAATCCTTAGGGATAGTTTTTACGTTCTTGCCTATCTTTATTCTTTTTACACCTCTAATTGCAGAACTAAGATTCGTAGAGATGCTGACAACAGGGATTCCCTCTGCATCATCTGGTATAACTAGAGTATTGTCGTCGAAAACTACAGCATCCTCAAGTTCAGCGCTTCCATCATTATAAGTACATGACACACCATACTCTCTTAAAGCAGATTTTCCAAAGTATGAAACCCTATATTCTATATAATCGTGATTCTCATACTCTTCGGAAGTACAGTGTCTGATAGAATTCAGTTTTGCAAATATCTGTGGTTCACCGTCGTCACTGATGATTAAGCAATCTTTCCATTCATCAGCGCTTTCACAGTAAGAGAGCTTGCATTCTGGATTCATTATTATGACATCTTCAAGATATTCCATGCCTTCAGCCTTGACATATTTGGAATCAGTACTTTCAAAAGGACACCCCTTTAGCTCAGTAATACTTGCAGGGATTTCTATTTTTCTGATATGAGTTCTCCCAAAAGCACCTCTGCCTATAGACTTTATATTATCTGTAAGCTTGAACTCTTCAATGTATACGCAGCGGAAGAATGCTTTTTCACCGATTTCTTCGATATTATCTCCTACAATGATCTCTTTCATATATGTACAGCCGCTGAAAGCTGATTTGCCGATAGTTTTCAGCTTGTCATTTAGGACAGCCATATAAAGGAGCGAACAGTCCTCGAATGCGCTTTCGCCGACTTCTGTGATGTTTTCTCCGAAATAAACGTATTGTATTTCCTTGCCCTTGAAAGCATCTTTCCCGATCGCGGTAACAGGAACTCCGTCAACAGCGTCGGGGATAATAACCTTTGAATTGCTGCTGTCGACTTTTGAAGCGCCAATTAATGTCAGCCCTGTTTCATTCTTTTCAAATGTCATGCCATAGCTTTCAATAAGATCGTTTATTGAGGTAAGTCTTTCATAATTGCCCTTTTCGTAATCCTCAATTGTGCAATACCTCAAGCCTTCCTTTTCGGCAGTTTTACGTGAAGCTGAGCCATCTGCGCTTACGATTACACACTCATTGTAATCGTCTATACCATCTACACTATAAGTTATATAATCATCGATTTTACATTCGGGGTTTTCTATGACAATAGCAGTATCTCTGTTTTTAAGTGAAAATCTGAAATACAGCGGGCAGCCGTTCTGTCCAATTATTTTTACCTTTTCAGGTATAACAAGACATCTGAGGTTCTCACCCGAAAATACAGCAGAGCCGATATATTCAAGTTTTTCGCCGAGATCAACCTCAGTTATGTTGGAGCTGTCTTTAAACACACAGTTTCCCAGGCGTACAAGGTTCTTTCCGAATTTTACTTTGCTAATTCCTGTACACATCTCAAATGCAAAATCATCGATGAATATAAGGTTGTCAGGGTATTCCAGCGAAACAAGTGATGGGCAACTGAAGAATGCACACTTTTCGATAGTTGTCAGGTTCTTGCCGAATGTTACGCTTTCGAGCTTAGGACAGTACGCAAAAGCACAGTTTCCGATAGTCTCAACGGAATCACCAAACTTGACAGTTGTTAGTTCACTGAACTCGTAAAAAGTTCTTTCGTTCACTGCTTGGATATTGTTTCCGAGAGTTACGGATTTCACTTTGTCCTTAACAGCATCAAAAGCCCCTTTTTCAATGGCGGTTACAAGCTTTCCGTCCATCTCGTCGGCAATGAGAATCTCGCATCCTATCTCACCGTTTACTTCCACCACCGTAGCATAGTCGCCGTATACATTATAGCGCACACCCTTTTCGGTAATGGAAGTTGCTTCGACAGTTTCTGCTGCAAAAGTGGTAATGTATTTGCTTGTCTTTGCTGATACTGATTGATATGTTCCCCCAATGAACATAAGAGCTGTAACAGCAGCAATGATTCTTTTGATTTTCATGGTAGCTACTCCTTTATTTGAATTTAGCCCGAAAGCTCGCCTTTATTATAGCATAAACTAATAATCAGCACAATATATCAGGAACGAAATTTACAATTCTGTAACTCTTAATTCATAATCAATATAAATTGCTTGATTATTTTATCAGCTATATTAAGCCACATCCAGTACTATTCAAATTTTTTACGCAAATATTTCTAAGCCTTTAATCAACAAATTATACGCATTATATTCCATTAATGGCAACCTAAAATACAATATACATATTTTTTGGGTTTCTCTAACATCAATACAATATTTTTAAGTTTCTCTTAAAGGTACTCTCTGCTACATCGGCCTTCAACGCAGAATACATTCAAGAATACAAATATTCTTCTGCTGCTCACTGAACTACGAAAAAATTTCAAAATAATATGAGAGAAATAACAAACTAATACGTCTAATATATGTATATACCTCTCAAGAAGTTTTTACAGAACATTATGAGGCAGGATACAACATGAGATAAAAAGCATTTATAATTTTTTAAAAAATTATATAATATAGGAGTGATTTATATGCATTTAAATAAAATCATATCTCTGATAGTCTCATCAGCAATGATGGCATCAATTCTGACAGTTCCGAAAGCAGATTCGAAAACAGATATCCATTTACCAAAATCTGATATAGTATTTGCTGCAGATTCAGAAATGCCCGCAACAAGTATAAGCACAACAACAACAACAATAACGGCAACTACTACAACGCCTAAAAAAATAACTTCTTCAAATTTTACTACGACCACCACAACAAAACAAATAACTACTACCACATCTTCCACGCCAGACAAAGTGATCAACGGAACAGAGGTTGATCGCTTTGACAGTATAAAAACTATGCCTACAAAAACTATCTATGCTGAGGGAGAAGAACTTGATCTAAGCGGTCTTGTCGTTAAAGTCTGGCATTGGTTAGGTGGCTTAAGAGAAGAAAGTATATTTGAAATAGAAAGTATAGATTCCAAATACATAATTATTTCCGATCTTGAAGGCAAAACATATAAAGCTGATGATTTTTCAAAGCTCAAGGGAGGCACAGCTTATACCGTTTCATTTGCAAATGGTAAAGAGATATTCATTAATGTCAAAGCGAAAGGCGATTCTGATGAAAGAGAAATCTACAACTTACCGGATTTTTTCTTCCGGGTATATATCGATTCCTCGGATAATGATTCTAAATTCTTAAGGATAGACAATGCAGAGGTAGAAAAATTTGAATATGACACGGAAAACGGAGTAAAACTGAAAGATATAGGCTCTTTTACTATAGATAAAGATGCAAGTATGAAAAAAGATCATATAATACCTGACGATATAAAAAAAGGCGACATATTATCAGGCGTTCTGTGTCTTGATACAACCGGTAAAAGCATTTATTACGGCGATCTTGAAATACAGAAATTTGACGAGTATTATGACGATCCTTTTGCCGTGTTTACTCATATACCAAGTAATACCGAAAAAAACTGGACACTCGACAAAGACGGATTACTGACTATAAGCGGTCCGGGACCATATAATTATTCTCCTAAAGAAGTCAAGAATATTTTGATACAAGATAACGTTACAGTTATTGAAGATAGAGCATTTGCTGGATGTAATAGTGTAAAATCAGTAACAATACCTGATTCAGTTAAATACATCGGAGCAAAAGCGTTTTACGAATGCTCATCCCTCGAATCAATAGCTATACCAGATTCAATTATAAGTATAGGAGATAGTGCTTTTTCATATTGTTCTAAACTTAAGTCAATAACTTTACCGAAATCACTCATCAGTATCGGACATGGTGCATTTTCTCAATGTTCATGCCTCGAATCACTTACTATACCTGATTCAGTTACACAAATCGGAGCTTCTGTTTTTGGACAAAACAGAAGCCTTAGTTCAGTAATACTTCCTTCTTCGATAAAACGTCTCAACAGGGGTATATTTTACGGATGTGTAAGCCTTGAATCAATAACTATCCCTGATTTGGTCACAAGCATAGGTGACTATGCATTTGACAGCTGTATAAATCTTAAATCAATAATTATACCTGATTCTGTCACAAGCATAGGTGACGAGGTATTTTGTGGATGTACCAGCCTTGAATCAATAACTATCCCTAATTCTGT
>JAEEGL013760479.1_pt1 | contig 17486 bp, 11 predicted proteins | sample 9134231 | NCBI WGS metagenome assembly JAEEGL01 (sample SAMN16246548, study PRJNA631951) | gut metagenome | biome: gut microbiome; feature: rumen; material: fiber-attached | host: Bos | place: Iran: Karaj | collected 2018-10 | reverse complement strand
GATCACCGTTGCCACGCCGGTGGCCAGGATACCGTTAAACAGCTCCCGGTAGCTGGCGAACCTCCACATGCTCGTATAAAGCCGGAAAAGCCAGAACACGATGATGCAGAAAACGGCATATCCGGGCGCGATATAGGAAAAGGCTTTTAAATAGACTGCCGGAATATCCGAATAAACTCCGTCAAAGCGTATCAGAAGCGCCAGAAAATAGGAGGCGGTAACCGCCATGATATCCCACAGGATCAGCATTGCCGCGATCAGCTGCCAGTGACGTATATGAAATCCGTTCTTCTGCCCTTCCCGGCTTCTCCGACGGAACACGGCTGTTACCCCCTCTCTTGTTTGGACCCTTCTGCGTATCAGGCTTCCTTACGGCGGTTGGACATTTTCAGGCCGTAAAAAACCACTGCCGCAATATAGCAGACAAAGAGCAGTCCTTCGGCAATGATAATATATTTGACCCATCCCCCGTCCGTCAGCTTGGGGGAATTTGAGGTGGCCGGGACCAATACCTTGACCGCGTTTGCCTTGACCGCCCGGTCCGAATATTCCGTGACCGTCCGGTTCACGTCGTCCACAAGCCCGGTCACGCGCCTGTTGAAATCCTCCAGATAGCTCTCGGCGGTATCGATATTGTCCTTAAGAATTTTTTCCGAGCCGTTCAGCTTCTCTCTGACGCTTTCGTAATAGCGGATCGTTGTATTATATTCCGAGATCTGCTCCTGAGTGTCCAGCATTTCCAGGATCATGGCGTCGTAAACATTCAGGTTGTCTTCATAATTCGGGTATTTTGCCCTTTCATCCCTGTCAAGGATGATGGATGTCGCTTTTTCGTTTTTCCCGGACCCGGTGCCGGCAAAAACCTCCGGATCCTTTTCATAGGCTTTCACGGAATCGCTCAGGGATTTATATCTGGCTTCCAGAACGTCCTTCTGCCGCTGCTGTTCCCGGATCAGCCATTCATAATAGATATTGGCTTCTTCCCGTTCTTTTTTTGTAATGCTGTTGATATCGATATAGGAAGAGATCCGGTTCAGATCCACCTTTTTCAGCAGGTCCGCCTGCTCCTGCAGATCCTGTAAAGTGTACCCTGTCTTTTCGGAACGGAAGACGGTCTTCTGGCTGTTCCGCGCCCGCTGAAGATAATTCCGTATGTTTTTGAGCATGGATTTGAATACGCTGACAGCTTCCGGATAATCATATTCCGTATAATCCACCGCGGCGATCGGATTGCCCAGCGCTGCGTTCGTATTGTACTTCTGATCAAAGGCGGTCCTGTATTTGCCCACGATGGCATCCAGCAGCCTGGCGCCTTCCTCCTGAGTATATCCGGCTTCTTTGTATCGGAAGGCAACGATGTATCGGGTCGTCACCGAATTGGTGGCCAGCAGGGACTGCACCGTCTGCGTGTTCGCGTTATTCTTGGACAGCAGGTTGTAATACAGTGTCATCTGATCGTATGCCTCATCCGGCATCACGCCTGTCACGGTCAGGCAGTTTCGGACCGTATTCAGATTCTTCAGTTCATATCCCAGCTCTGTCATGGCAGCGCTGACGGTCGCGGAGGACCGGATCCCCTCCATGCTTTCGGAAAGATCGAGGCGGCTGCTTGTCCCGGTAGTCAGCGAATGATCGATCAGCGTATTGACCGTATTTGCCCCCGCGTTCTTTCTGGCAAAAAGCCCGATCCCCGTCCCGAGAAGGCCCACTATCACCGCCAGGGCCAGCCAGAGTGCCAGAAAACGCCTGAAACCGCTTCCGATCTGATACAGATCCAGCCTGATCTCGTTTTCATCCTCCTGCGGAGAAACGACAGTCAGTTGGATTTTGCGCTCATTTTCCATGTTGATCTCTTTCTCATTATTCACGGTCGTTTCCTCCTTTCTCAGTTTCCCTGATCCGACGGCAAAGCTTCACGGGCTTTTCCCTGTTTTTTGCCGCGCGCCCGCAAAAGCGCGATCAGGAGGAAAATACCCAGGACTATGGCTTCCGCTCCGATCCCGTCCCACAGGGAGCCCTTGATCAGGCGAAGGATCGGAAAAGAGGCAGCCGGCTTGACATCCAGCACCTCAAACGCGGTCTGCATGCCTTCCTTTTTCTGATAGTCGTTCACCGTGCCGCGGACGGCGGAAACAAGCTCGCGGATCTTTCCGTCTATTCTTGCGATCTCGCTTTCCACATATTCCCCGGCCGCTTTTGTGCTGCTTCCCGAAATGGAATTCATTCTTGTCCGGTAGAGGCTGATTTCCTCTTTAAGTCCGGAAAGCTCTGTCTGCAGCTCAATGCGGCGCTTGATCAGCGCGTCGTACATGGCGGACTGCTGCGTGACCTGATAGGTGCCGGTGGTCGTCGTCGCCACTCCGCTCTCTTCCTCGGAGGTTTTCTGGATCTCGCTCCCGCCGGGCACGACGGTTTTCGTCTTTGCATAGCCGGCGATCACGCTGTTGAGCGTTTCGATCCGCTCCTCCAGCGCTTTTTCGCTGCGCTCTGTTTCTTCTATCATATAATGGTACTCATCGCGCTGCTGTTTCCATTCCTTGGAAACATTGTTGCTGGAAATATAGGAGTCCAGCGCGGCAACGTCCTGCGATTTCACCGTAGCGATCGCCGCTGAGAGGTCCTCAAAGGAGTAGCCTGTCAGCGATGAGCGGAACATGGTCGTATCCTTTGCGGAAAACGAGTTCACATATCCCAGCAGCAGGTCCAGCCGGTTGTTGATCACCCGGACAGCGCCTTCATACTCATATTCCGAGTAACCGGTCCCGAGCATTATTTTTTCCACCGCTGTGCTGTAACCGTACCGGGTCAGAAAACTCTCCCGGTATGCGTCCAGCACCGCGGGCAAAAGGCGGTTCGCCGTAGCCATATCCAGCCCGGCGTCAGCAAGCCGCAGGGCAACTGTATACTGGGAGGGGAAATAGGTCTTTATCTGCTGCGCCGACAGAACGGAGATCGAATTCGCTTCATACTGGGATTTCAGCTTGGTGATCCTGTCGATCACTCCGTCGGGAAGACTGCCGTTTATCGCCATGGCATCACGGATCCTTCCCGTTTCCTCTTCCGTCAGCTCCAGCCCGATCCGGCCGGCCGCTGCGCGGATGATCTCCGGATCCCGGATCTCGTCCGGATCAAAACGGTTCCCGTTCGGTGCAAGCCCGGATTCGATTCCCTCATAGCTGAAGCTGACCGTCGCGCTCGCCTGTCCGCGTTCCGGGAGGGAAACCAGATTGATTCCCAACACGGCAATGCCCGCCAGTACCGCAACGATCAGCCAGGGCAGAAAAAGCTTTTTCATCTGTGCCCACAGTTTGGAAAAGGTCAACGGTTTGTTCATGTTCAGTCCCTTTCTTAAGCAAAAATGCAGGATGCTGTCCTGAGATAAGATTTTTTGCGCTCGCCGCATCGGGTCAACTGCTGTATACATAGGCAAAAGCATAAAGGCATACCTATGATATTTTACATCACGAAGAAAAAAACGTCAATTATAACCGGTCCGGTATTGTGCGTCTTGCGATTCCCGGCAGGATGTGCTATGATGTGCCGTAAATCAGGACCTTGGGAGGGATTGACATGGAGGTTATTACCACCCGCACGCTGAAAGAGCGTCTGGCAGAGCTGCAGGGGCAGACCGTTACGCTGCAGGGCTGGATCCGCAACCATCGGAAGCAGAAGAATATGGGTTTTATTGACTTTTTTGACGGCATGTGCTTCCGAAATCCGCAGGTGGTATACGACAATAATCTGAAGGATTTTGCCGCCGTTCAGTCCTTTCATATCGGGTCGGCCATCCGTGTGACCGGCAAGGTGGTCCCCAGCTACAGGGATCCGGAAACGCCTGAGATCCAGGCTTCTGAGATCGTTCTTGAGGGTGACTGCCCGGAGGATTATCCGCTGCAGCCCAAAAAGCATTCCCTGGAATATCTGCGGGAGATCGCCTACCTCCGTCCCCGTACCCGCCTGTTCCAGGCGGTATTCCGTGTCCGCAGCGTCGCCGCCATGGCGATCCACACCTATTTTCAGGACCGCGGCTATCTGTATGTTCACACGCCCCTGATCACCGGCAACGATGCCGAGGGGGCCGGCAACACCTTTACCGTCACCACGCTGAAGCCGGAGGATCAGGGGGATCCTGCAAAAGACTTCTTCGGCAAGCCGACCAGCCTGGCTGTCACCGGCCAGCTGGAAGGGGAAACCTTCGCCATGGCCTTCAGCAATATCTATACCTTCGGGCCGACCTTCCGCGCGGAAAACAGCAACACCAAGACGCACGCGGCCGAGTTCTGGATGATCGAGCCGGAAATCGCGTTCTGCGATCTTCAGCAGCTGATGGATATTGAGGAAGATTTCCTGAAAAATATCGTAAAAACGGTTCTTGAGAAATGCGGCGACGAGCTTGCCTTCCTCGATAAATTCACCGGCGGTGGGCTGCTGGACAAGCTGACTGCTCTGGCCGGCAGCACCTGTGCCCGTGTGACTCATGAGGAAGCCATCGCCATTCTCCGCAGGGCGATGGAAAACGGATATGAATTCCAGTTTGAGCCGAAGTTCGGAGAGGACACCGCCAAGGAACACGAAAAGTACCTGACCGAAGAATATTTCCACAGCCCGGTGTTCGTCTATAACTGGCCTAAGGACATCAAAGCCTTCTATATGTATCAGAATGATGACGGAAAGACCGTCAGCGCGGTGGATCTCCTGGTTCCCGGCGCGGGAGAGCTCATGGGCGGCAGTCAGAGAGAAACCCGGTATGAGCTGCTGACAAAACGTATGGATGAGCTCGGCATCAGCAAGGAAGACATGTACTGGTACGTCAACCTGCGAAAGTTCGGCGGCTGTACCCACAGCGGCTTCGGCATGGGTTTTGAAAGGCTGCTGATCTATCTCACGGGCGTGGATAACATCCGGGACGTGATCCCGTATTTCAGAACTCCCATGAACTGTGATTTCTGACCCGCCAGATCTCTCTTCCCTGTGAAGAGAGATTTTTTCATATTCTTCATTATTCCTTGACAAATTTTTAATAAAAGCATATGATGACTATGATCGGCTGAATAGGGCATGGATGTCCTGCAGGCTGTTTTTCGATAGACTTTCCCCGTTATGTGTCCCCGCGGATGATCCTCCGCGATGATGTTTCGGATGCCGTCTCCGGGCGGTAAACCGCATAAAGAATAAAAGGGAGCAGTATATCCTTTGCTCCCCGTCTGCGTATTATAGAAGATCCGCGGATTGTTTTTATGGTGGTCGGGCAGCGTATGCCCGTCGAATGGGTACCGGGATTGTCCAGGAAGGACAGATTTCAGCCGTGTCGGCGTTTTGCCGCGCGGCTTTTCTGATGCCGGTTTGCTGAATGATGAAATTGAGAGTAAGAAGGAAAGGGAGGGAAAGCATGAACCTGTATCTGGCTATCGGGATCGCTGCCGTAACGGCCGTCATCGGCTGGTTCCTCGGCTTCATTTACCGGAAAAACTACACCGAAAAGAAGATCGGGCGCACCGAAGAGTACGCCAAACGCCTGTATGACGATGCTGTCAAAAAGGCAGAAGACTACAAAAAGGAAAAAGTGCTGGAAGCCAAAGAAGAAATCCTCAAAGCCAAAGCGGAAAACGACCGCGAAAAAGCAGAAAGCGAGCGCGAAATGCGTGAGCGCCGCAACGAAGTTCAGCGCAGTGAGCGTCACCTGATCCAGCGGGAGGAAACCCTGGACAAGAAAGCCAACAACCTGGAAGCGAGAGAAGAATCCCTGAATAAGCGCGCGGCAGAGCTGACAAAGAGCGAAGAGGAAGTCGCCGCGCTGAAGGATAAACAGATCGCCGAGCTGGAGCGCATCGCCTCCATGAGCCGGGAGGAAGCCAAGCAGATCATCGTGGACAAGGTTCAGAAGGAAGCTTACCACGACGCGGCTGCCACCGTACGCGATATTGAATCGCAGGCCAAAGAGGACGGCGAGAAGAAAGCACGCAACATTATTGCGCTGGCGATCCAGAAATGCGCCGCGGATCATGTTGCGGAGTCCACCGTCAGCGTGATCACCCTGCCCAACGATGACATGAAGGGCCGTATTATCGGCCGTGAAGGCCGTAATATCCGGGCGCTGGAAACCGCCACAGGCGTAGACCTGATCATAGACGATACGCCCGAAGCGGTCATCGTTTCCGCCTTTGACCCGGTTCGCCGTGAGGTTGCTCGGATCGCGGTGGAAAAACTGATCATGGACGGCCGGATCCATCCCGCCCGTATTGAGGAAATGGTTGAAAAAGCCCGTAAAGAGGTGGACAATCAGATCCGTGAAGCCGGTGAAAACGCCATTTTTGAAACGAATCAGCACGGGATCCATCCGGAACTGGTCAAACTCCTGGGCCGTCTGCGCTACAGGACGAGCTACGGCCAGAACGTTCTGAAGCATTCCATCGAAGTCAGCCACCTTGCGGGTCTTATGGCCGCGGAGCTCGGCGCGGACGTCCAGCTGGCAAAGCGCGCCGGCCTGCTGCATGACATCGGCAAGGCAGTGGACCATGAGAGTGAAGGAACTCACGTGACGCTGGGTGTTGAACTTGCCCGGAAATACCGTGAGAGCGAAGCGGTTATCCACTGCATTCAGGCGCACCATAACGACGTGGAACCCCAGACCGTGGAAGCCGTACTGGTGCAGGCTGCCGATGCCATCTCCGCCGCGCGCCCCGGTGCCCGCCGGGAAAGCCTGGAAAACTATATCAAGCGTCTGGAGAAGCTGGAAGAAATTGCCGGCAGCTTCGACGGGGTTGATAAGTGCTACGCGATCCAGAGCGGCCGGGAGGTCCGGATCATGGTCAAGCCCGAAGATGTCAACGATGACGGTATCCGGATCCTGGCAAAGGAAATTGCCAAACAGATCGAGGAACAGATGGAATACCCCGGTCAGATCCGCGTCAACGTTATTCGGGAAACCCGGAGCACGGAATACGCAAAATAAAACTTTCAGCAAAAAGGCCTCTTTCCCGGACGGGAAGGAGGCTTTTTTCAGTCCTGATCTCCAAGGATGGAGAAGAGAGGGGATACCGGGCTGTCCGACGTCGGCCAGAGAAGCTTTCCGACCGCGTTGGCCCATAAGCCCTGCGGCGGATCCATGCGAAGGATCCGGTTGGGAAAACGGACGGAAAACGGAACCTGCTTCTTCCCGGCTTCCGGTTTGGGCGTCGTCCTTGGCGGCGGCACAGCCGTCGGGATGGCTGTCGGTTTGGCTGTCGGTTCAAATTCAGGGATGTCTGTGATCACCGGCGCAGGCTCCGGAGCAGCTTCGGGGGTCTTCGTCGGCTTTTGTGTATCCGTCGGCAGCGGGGTCGGCACCGGAGTCGGCACCGGGGAATCTGTCGGAGCCTGCGTCGGCTTCGGTGTTTCGGTCGGAAGCGAAGTATCCGTAGGAGCTTCAGTCGGCTTTGGCGTTCCGGTCGGCAAGGGCGTCGCCGTCGGAGCCTGCGTCGGCTTTGGCGTTTCCGTCGGAGCCTGCGTCGGCTTCGGTGTTTCGGTCGGAAGCGGAGTCGGTTCCGGAGTGTCTGTAGGCGCCTGTGTCGGTTGTGGCGTATCTGTCGGCAGAGGAGTCGATTCCGGGGTGCCTGTGGGGATCTGCGTCGGCGCCTGTGTGTCCGTCGGCAGCGGGGTTGGTTCCGGACTGCCTGCGGGAGGCTGCGTCAGCTTTGGCGTCCCGGTCGGCGTCTGCGTCGGCTCGGGAGTGCCTGTCGGGGTTTGCGTCGGCTGCGGAGCGGATGATTTCTCCGGCGTCGGTGTCACGGTTTCGGCAGGAACAAGGGTGACCTCCTCCTGTACCGCTCCGCCTGTTTTCGGCAGCTTCTGCGGCTGCGTGATCACCTCATAGCAGATGGGGCATACTCCCGGGCCTGTTGTTCCGTCCTCTGTTTCCGTCGGAGGCACCCAGTACGGATAGATGACCTCCTCGCCCTCTTCTTCCACATGGACGCACGCAAAAGCCCGGTTCCCCGCCGGAAAGCATAAACAGAAAAAAGCACACAGAACAGCCAGGCTCCGCTTCATATCCCTTTCTCCTCCGGTCATTTCTTTTTTCATTATATTGGAATCATTTCCGCATCACAATCCCCCATATATTGTAGACTGCAGGACCCGGTTGCCTTGATAATGGGTTCGTGCTATACTTGTATTTGTAAAAAACTGCTTTATATGAATATCGGGAAGGGAAAGGATGTAATAGAATGAAAATAAAACGGATTCTGAGCCTGGCTCTGGCCCTCATAATGTGTGCGGTCTTCTTTTCTGCCGCGGCGGAAGCAGCTCCCGTTACCCTGTCGGAGATCTACGATCTTGCGGAATCGGTCAGAATGCTGGCTCTGACGGGAGATCCGCTGAATGACCCCGCTCATGAAGACGCCCGTTCCGAGGCCGGCTATGAATTCCGGTATAATTTCGGCTCCGTATATGCCGACCGGACAGAAATGACGGAAGAAACCGTCATCAACGCTTTCCTGCTGAACGGTCCTGAACTGCCGGTCCTCAGGAACACCTGCGTCGGCATGGACGTAAACGCCCTTCTGAAGGCGATCCCGTCCGACAATCCGGATATGAACGGCTCCCGGGAGACCGCGCTGCTGTATTTGTCCGGTGATGCGGAAAACGGTTTTGAATACGGCCGTGTCACACGGGACGGCCAGAGGATCGGCGCCATTGAATACGGCATCGTCCGTCCGGCTGACGGGATCCGGAACACCGTTACCTATCAGATCAGCGGCGATTATGTCAATTCCGTTTTTGTGGAAGGCCTGAACGAGGTCTTTCCGGCGGAAAACGCGGCGTCCCTCTTTGATGAGCTGGATACCCTGAAGGGTGTCACCGGATATATCCGCGTTCCCTTCAGCTTTACCGGCACGGACCTGACACCCTTTGAAGAAGCGGATCTGGATTTCCCGGCGCTGAACTATCTGACGGCTCAGCCGGAGCAGTTCGGAAGCAATGTGGAATCCGCTTTGGTCGACAATGAGGACGGAACCTATTTCCTGCGGGTGGACGGTGAAGGATTTGAAGCGATTTTCCGCTGCGACAGCCGTGGGAACGATCCCGTACTGATCACCTATTCCATTCTCGGAGACAATCTGGAAGGCCCGCGCTGCGTCCGCATCGGAGACAGCTATACGGAAGATTATTACCGTTTCCCCAGCGGTGAAGGCGCGTTCGATGAAGCGTCCATGAGCGAAACGCTGTACGGCACCCCGGGAACAGCTCCTTACGGCCTGGCTGAGTTCGGCGCGGATGAGATCATTCTCCGGTATATCACCCCCGTTTCCGGCGGAAATGCCGTGGAGCTTTATCTCAGATATGTAAACACTGAACTGGCGGAAATAATTCTTCATACCCTGAATTGAGGATAAGCCATGAAGATCGATCTGACATGCCCGGCAGAGGTGCTGCAGATTCAGCTGCCTGCAGAAGAAAACCGCAATATTGTCCTTTTTCTTTTCAATCTTGCGGAGCGCCGTATCGTTTCCTGTGAAGCGACCGTCCGCCTGCTTGATTCGGAAGGAGAGGAAGTCGGCCGCGCTGTCCACCGCGCCCGCGCGTTGGACGGAAGGCCGCACACCGCCTTTTCCATGACGGTTCCGCAGGAAAAAAACGCCGCGGCTTCCCGCGCGGAAGCCACCGTCGATAAAGTCTGGTTCGACGACAATGACGTGTGGCGCCGGGATCCCTCGCGTGAAAAAGAATATACCGACAACCGCCTCCCCGTCAGCCCCGCGCTGAGTGCGCTGCGGTTTGCTGCCGGTGAAGGCGCCGTCGGCTTCCCCAGTCAGCAGGACGGCCTGTGGGTCTGTGTCTGCGGAAGGCCGAATTCCGATAAACAGCTCTTCTGCTCCCGCTGCCGTCGGCAGAAGGAAGCCGTCTTCGCCCAGTGCAGCCGTGAAGCCGTTGAGACACTGGTCTACCGCCGGGAACGCCAGCTGGATCTGAAAACCCGATCCGCCCGGGAGGATACCGCGCGCCTGCAGCATCTGCGTGAGCAGGAATACAATCAGCAGCAGGTCCGGCGGGAACGGGTCCGGCATCTTCTGACCTCTCTTGCCGCCGCGCTGCTCCTGTTTGCCGTAACGTTTTTCGGTATTTTCCCCGGTCTCCGGCTCTGGAGCGGTACCCTGAGCATGAACGGAGGGCGCCTCGAAGAAGCGGAAGCTGTTCTGACTGAGCTTGGCAGCTTTCCCGGTGCGGAAAGCGCCCTGAGGGAATGCCGGCTCCGCATCGCGCGCCGCGACGCGCTTGAATCCGGTGATACGGATAAACTGTCCGCTGCCGCCTCTGTGCTGAGGACGCTCGGCAGTGATGATGACCGTTCCCTGGCGGACCGGACAGATTTTCGCCGTGCCGGGATCCTGCTTGACCGCGGAGATACGGACGGCGCGGGCAGCCTGCTGTCTTCCCTGCCGGCGGATTACCCCGGCCTGGAGGAAGAAAACAACGCCGTTGCCTACCGCCTGGCCGAAAACAAAAAGGAAAAAAAGCTGTATGCATCCGCGCGCCTCGCTTTTCTGGCTCTGGGGAGCTACGGAGACGCGAAAAAGCAGGCGGACGCCTGCCTGTATGAGCCCGCCCTGCATCTGATCGAATCGCAGGACTATGATGCCGCTGCCTCCCTGCTGGAACAGATCCCCGATTATGAAGACAGCGCGGAGCTGATCCGGAAATGCAGATACCTGAAAGGATCGGTTCTTGAACGGGCCGGCCGTTCATCCGACGCAAAGGCCGCCTATTTGCTGAGCGGCAATTATGAGGATGCCGCGGAAAAAATCGCTTCCATCACCAGGGCGGAAGCAGATTCCGCAAAGGAAAGCGGGAATTATGCCGCCGCCATGGCTCTTTACGCTTCCCTCGGCAGCGCCGGGGATGCGGAGGATCAGTACCTGGAATGCGCCCTGACTTTGGCTGAACAGGCTTACCGGGATAAAAACCATCAGCAGGCCGCAGAGCTGCTCCGGGATGCCCCGGAAACAGAGGCGACCGCCAAACTGCTTTCCGGCATCCGCCTTGCATGGGCGGAAGAACTCGCGGCGGACGGTCAGTATGAAGAAGCCGCGGCGCTTTTGTCCCTGCTCGGAGATGACCCGGACGGACAAAAGCTGCTGAAACAGATTCAGACCAAGCTGCCGACCCCGGTCCCGGCAGAAATGCCGGAAGAAACGCCGGCACCGGTTGAAAGCACGGCACCGCAAGGAGCGGAACAATGAAACAGACACGGATTCCGGAGCTGGACGGGCTCAGAGCGCTGATGATTTTTCTGGTCAGCTGGTATCATATCTGGCAGCAAAGCTGGCTGACGCCTTACGTCGGGCAGTATTCCCTGGATTATCTGATGCGCAGCGGTTATGTCTGGGTGGACGGGACCGTTCTTCTTTCTTCTTTTCTGCTTTTCCTGCCCTATGCCCGCCGGTCCCTGAACGGTGAGCCTTTCCCGGATACAAAGGATTTCTATTTCCGTCGGGCAAAAAGGATTTTGCCCTCCTACTATTTCATTCTCCTTCTGGTCCTTTTTTCCGTGGCCGTCCCGTACGGGCTGTATTATTCCCCCCAGTTCCTGATCAAGGACCTGGCGGCCCATCTGACATTCCTGCATACCTTTTCTTATGAAACCTATGTCCTGACGCCTCTGGGCGCTGCCTGCTGGACCATTGCCGTCGAGGTTCAGGCTTATCTCGTTTTTCCGCTTCTGGCGCGCGCGGCGGTACGAAAGCCGGCTTTGACCCTCTGCCTGATGACCGCCGTCTGCTTTGCTTTCCGCCTCTGGTGCCTATGGGCTCTGAACGATTTCACCATGGTCGTGAACCAGCTGATCAACTTCCTGGATATCTATGCCCTCGGGATGCTCCTGGCCTTCCTCTTTGTCCGTGTCCGGCTGAATGTTGAAAAAAAAGCGGCGGAAGCCGGGAAAAACGCCGCTGTGAAAAAACAGCTGCTGCTGATCAGGGTATCGGCTGCCTGCCTGTTCCTGCTGGCGCTGTTTCTGCTGCTCCGCATGCTCCGCCTTCAGGCGGCATCTTCCGCAAATACAGCCGGCAACGGGCTTGCCGGCCGTTTCATGCAGCTGCTTCAGGGCGGGACTTCCCTGAGCAATCATGCCGTCATCCAAAGGAACCAGATGCTTTACCGCCCTGTATTCGGTCTTCTTTTCGGAGCCCTTCTTTTCAGCGCTCCTTTTTCTGTCCGGCCTCTGCGGTTTCTTCTCGGAAACCGTTTCTCCCGCTTCCTTGCGGGTATCAGCATGAACTATTACCTGATGCATCAGACCGTGATCACCCATATGCGGCGCATCGGATTTCCGCAAAGCGTCAGCGACACCCCCAACCGGGTCGGAGAACAGCCCTGGCAATTCCGTTATACCCTGTTCGCCTTTGGCATCAGCTTTCTTCTGGCTGTCGCGGTCACTTATCTGATCGAGAAACCGGCAGGCAAATATCTTGAGCGGTACCGAATAAAAAAATAACTGTCACCCGATATGTTTTTTATATTTTCAGCTCTTCGTGAACCGTTCCGTTCCTCATACGCGTCCCTTTGCATCGGGTTAAAAAACGGTACAATTGCCCATATAGAAGACCTGGATTCGATAAAGGCCCTCCCTTGTGTCTTTAATATGTATCAATACTACAAAGAAAACGATTATATGAAAGCTTCCGGCACTTTTTCTCAAACCGCCTTCCGGATATTCCTGAAAGATGAAAGCAGAGAGCTTCTGCAGAAAGACATCATCAGAATCTGTCAGATGCTTCATGTGGAAAACAATAACGGGGAATCCATGCTTCTTCCTTTTCCTGCTTTATCATCTTTATGAAAAAGCATGAACGGTTCATTTTTTGATTATATCTGAAACAACCGTTTTATGAACGGTCATTTCCTTTGAAACGGCGCCTGCCAAAATCATTGCGTCAGCGTTTATTCTTTTTTCAAAAGAAAAAATCCACCGGATGCTCCGCTCTCTTCTTCAGAGCTCTTTCCGGTGGACTTTCGTTTGGGTTACTTTTTCTTTTCTTTCCGTGCCACCCCGCGGATGGTTGCATTCGGAACGGAAGCCTGCTTCATGAAGGCGCTGGGACTGATCCCGACAATATGCTTGAACTGCTTGGAAAAATGATAGGGATCCTGCATGCCGACCTCCACGCCGGCCTGGCGTACGGAGCAGTCCTGATCCCTCAGCAGTTCCTTCGCCCGCTCCATCTTGCAGTGAAGCACGTAGCTCAGCGGCGGCATGCCAACCTCCGCCACAAAGCGTTTCCGGAAGGTCTCCATCGGCATGCGGGAAATGGCAGCCATTTCCGCCAGGGAAAAATTGTCTTTATACTGATTGGCGCGGAGCGTATCCACCACCTTGGCGATTTCGTGGCTGAGCATGGCATCCATGGCCACAGGCTGTCCCCAGTGGCTGGCGATCATACCGTAGAGCAGATGCTGCAGCTGATAGGTCGCGTCCGATGTGCCGGTATGCCGCACGATCACCTGTACGATCTGCGTTGCAAGATAAATCTGGCTGGGCAGCGCCCCCTGACGGAGCGGCATGTGAAGCAGCGCCCCCATTTTACGCACTACCAGGGGACTGAGCGGGCCCTCCAGCGCGATCCACAGGCAGCGGGTATGCCCTGCCGCACGGATCTCACAATACTTGTCCCCTCCCGGAAGAAAACACGTTGAGGAAGCATCCAGCGCCAGTTCATGACTGTCCCAGTTCAGAGAGATCTCGCCGGATTCCACTGCCAGCCATACCCACTGTTCATGCGGGCGAAGCGGATAGACGCCCTCCTCCAGCACAAAGCTGCCGGCAGAATGGATCCACGCGCCGCTGGCGAGCGTGAGGCTCCCCGGCTTATGTATTCCTTCCACTGCCAGAGATTCAAGTTCCGGAGGAATATTACGCAGCAGGTACGATTCCATGGCGAAGCCTCCCTAAAGTTCAACCAGATTGGACAAATCTATAGCAAAGTATATCCACATATCCGGGAAAAGTCAAGACGGAGAAATGATTTGACGAACCGTGCCGAAGAGTTTATCATCAAATGAAGCAATGCTTTGGAGGGAAAGGTATGGGAATGTTCAGCCGGTTGTCCGCGTTTCGGCAGGAGAACGGGATGGCCTATACTGTCCGCCGGCTTGGGCAAAAGGCCGGAGAGCTGCTTCTCGGCACCTGGCAGCGGAAGTGGCGGAAAGAATACCCGGGTGAAGAGGAACTCCGCCGTCAGCACGAAAACCAGCCTGCTTCCGGACTGATCAGTGTGACTGTCCCTGTTTACAATACGGACCCGGCTATGCTCAACGCTCTGCTGGAGTCTCTGCGTACCCAGACCCTGCTGAACTGGGAAGCCGTCCTTTATGACGGCGGCAGCACAAACCCGGAAACGATTTCCGCCCTCGATGCCGCTGCCCGGAACGAGCCCCGTTTCCGTGTCGTTCACGCCGAAGAAAATCTCGGTATCTCCGGAAACACCAACCGTGCCATAGCTTTGGCCCGGGGACAGTATATTGTTCTGTGCGACCACGACGACTGGCTCCGGCCGGATGCCCTGTGGCGCGTGGCGGACGTGATCGCCCGGGAGGCTCCGGACTGGGTCTACTCTGATGAGGACAGGCTTACCGGCCGTGGAAAACGGCATCTTGAGCCGCACCGCAAGCCGGACTTTTGCCCGGAAACGCTGTTGAACGACAATTATATCTGTCATCTGACGGCTCTCAGGAAATCCCTGCTGGAGCAGGCCGGCTGCCTCCGTTCCTCTTTTGACGGAAGCCAGGATCACGATCTGTTTCTGCGCTGCGCTGCGATCAGCCGCCGGGTCTCTCACATCCCCGAAATGCTGTATTCATGGCGCCGTGTCCGTTCCAGCGCAAGCAGGCAGAACCTGGAGCGCTGTCTGGACGCAAGCTGCCGGGCAGCAGAGGCGGCCGAAAAGGACGCAGGAAGAAACGCCGTGGTTCTCCCGATCGGCACAGTCCCCCGCCTGTGGCTGGATTTTCCGCGCGGCGCCTCCGTGGAAGCCGTTATTTTCGGGAGTGACGAAAGGTACTGCCGGGAATGCTTCAGCGAACTTGAAGCCGCGGCTCCGTGGCCCCGTCTGACAGCCACCCTTGCGGTTACGGATCTCGGCAGCCTTTATGAAACGCTGAATGAAGCCGCTGAAAAAAGCACTGCGGATTACCTTCTTTTTCTGGATGCCGCCTCCCAGATCCGGACCCGTCATTTTTTCCGTGAGCTGCTGATGTATGCCTCCCGGGACGGAGTCGCGGGAGTCTCACCCGTGCTCACGGACCGGAAAGGCAGGATCACTCACGCGGGCTTCATCCTCGGAGGTCCGGAAACTGCCCGCTGCATGGGAGAAGGACTGCCCCGGAATGCCGGCGGATATTGCGGCCGGCTGAAAAAAGTCCGCAACGTCAGCGCTGTCAGCATTTGCTGCCAGATGGTCAGACGCGACCGGTTCCTGCCCTTTGATACCCGCTTCCGCAGTGGGCTGGGAAGCATTGAGCAGGGCTTCCGTCAGCGGGCGCGGGGCCTGCGTTTTGTCTGCACGCCGCAGGCGGACATGCTTTGTGAAGACAGCGCGCTGCTCCTGACAGGCAAAAAGAGATACGCGCCGGATCAGGATCTGATCCGGCAGGCCTGCGGCCTTCCGCTGCGGGACCCGTGCAGCGGGGAAGGGCTTGAATAACCATATTCTTTTTGATATACTTGTGGACAAATTTGAAGGAGTCAGGTGAGGCAGGATGGAACGCATTTACGACCCGAAGGTCATTGAAAAGAAATGGCAGGAATACTGGGCGGAGCATGAGACCTTCAAGACAGATGTCTGGGATTTCTCCAAACCCAAGTTCTACGCGCTGGATATGTTCCCGTATCCCAGCGGCGTCGGCCTGCACGCGGGTCACCCGGAAGGCTATACCGCAACCGATATCGTCAGCCGCATGAAGCGGATGCAGGGCTACAACGTGCTGCACCCCATGGGCTACGACAGCTTCGGCCTGCCGGCGGAGCAGTACGCCATCAGCACCGGCAACCATCCGGACGGCTTCACCCAGCACAATATCGAGACCTTCTCCAGACAGCTGAAGGAGCTGGGCTTCGACTACGACTGGAGCAAGATGGTCGCCACCAGCGATCCCGAGTTCTATAAGTGGACCCAGTGGATCTTCAAAAAGCTGTACGAGGCGGGTTATGCCCAGTACATCGACATGCCCGTAAACTGGTGCGAGGAGCTGGGCACCGTGCTGAGCAACGACGAGGTCATTGACGGCAAGAGCGAGCGCGGCGGCTTCCCCGTGGTACGTAAGAACATGAAGCAGTGGGTCATCAACCAGCCCGCCTTCGCCGAAAAGCTGCTGGAGGGTCTGGAGGAGATCGACTGGCCGGAAAGCACCAAGGATATGCAGCGTCACTGGATCGGTAAGAGCGAGGGCGTTGAGGTCAAATTCCGGATCGTCGGCGGCGGTGAATTCAGCATCTTCACCACCTGCATCGAGACCATCTACGGCATCACCTTCATGGTGCTGGCGCCGGACGGACAGCTGGTGCAGGATCTGATGCCCCGCATCAAAAACCAGGATGAGGTCAAGGCCTACATTGAGGAGACCCGCAAAAAGAACGATATGGACCGCACCGAGCTGAACAAGGGCAAGAGCGGCTGCCGCCTGGAGGGCGTGAAGTGCATCAACCCCGCGAACGGCAAGGAGGCCGAACTGTTCATCGGCGATTTCGTTCTGGCCAGCTACGGCACCGGCGCTGTGATGGCCGTCCCGAGCCATGACCAGCGCGACTTTGAATACGCCGTGGCCCACAACATCCCCATGATCCAGGTGATCGACGGGGCGGACGTGAGCGAACACGCCTTTGAAAAGGGTGACTATCTGGGCAAAGGCTGCAGGCTGATCAACAGCGAGGAATTCACCGGGCTGACGGTGGAGGAGGCCAAGGAGGCCATCACCGCCAAGCTGGAAAAGATGGGCGTTGCAAAGCGCACCGTGAACTACCACTTCCGCGAATGGATCTTCGCGCGGCAGCGCTACTGGGGCGAGCCCGTTCCCATGGTGCACACCGACGACGGAAAGATCTTCCCCCTGCCGGATGACGAGCTGCCCCTGATCCTGCCCGAGCTGGAGGATTACAGGAGCAAAAACGGCAAGGCGCCGCTGGAAAACGCCGCCGAATGGAAGAAGTACGACCGCCACGGCATCCACGGCACGCGCGAAACCTCCACGATGCCCGGCTCCGCCGGCTCCAGCTGGTACTACATGCGCTACATCGATCCGCACAATGATAAGGAGTTCGCCGATCAGAAGCTGCTGAAGCACTGGCTGCCCGTGGACCTGTACATCGGCGGACCGGAGCACGCGGTAGGCCATCTGATGTACAGCCGGATCTGGAACCGCTTCCTGTACGACAACGGCCTGAGCCCCGTGAAGGAGCCCTTCAGGAAGCTGGTGCATCAAGGCATGATCCTGGGCGAGAACGGCATCAAGATGGG
>JAEEGL013557494.1_pt1 | contig 17486 bp, 11 predicted proteins | sample 9134231 | NCBI WGS metagenome assembly JAEEGL01 (sample SAMN16246548, study PRJNA631951) | gut metagenome | biome: gut microbiome; feature: rumen; material: fiber-attached | host: Bos | place: Iran: Karaj | collected 2018-10 | reverse complement strand
TTTGGCGTAGTCTTCAATGTCTGAAGCATAGACTACAGCCTCAGCGTAGTTTCCTTTAATAGTGTCCATTATTTAATTCCTTTCGTCTTCGAAAAGGCATGCAAAAAAGACCTCAATGAGGTGCATTAGTTTATGGATCACGCTGGAAATAGTTAATTAAGAAATTAAGCTACAGAAGCAGATCCTGCACGCCCGCTGTTGTTTGTTCTATTGTTTAATTCAATTGTACTTGTCATTGTCAGGACCGCCTCCCGTTTGATGTTGGTGGTGATTATACTCGTGTGGGATGGGAAGTGCAAGAGGGGGATAAACAGACTATTCAAATATAGAATCTTTCATTGCGATAAAAGCAAAGCCTAATCATAACCTTTTATATGATTTCGCCCTTTTGAAACTGCCTATATAAACTTACAAGCATTTCCATAATCGTCACTAACGTCTAAGTATAAAACACACAATTTCCAGTGTTGAATTTACAAGGCAGGAAACATTTCCAATAGAAAAGTAATTTATCATCATTCTTACTCGCTTTTTCTTGTAGAGCAACTCACTATCGTATGCGTGAAAATAATTTTCAATCGAACTACAGCCACGCACACTCCACGTTCTCACCAAGGAAACACCTGTCATATACAACTAAGAACCCCTTCACAATCGCTATTAAGCACAGGGCTCTATATCAAATTGCGAAACAATTCATCATGCATTTAGTTCGTAAGAACGTGTTTAAAAGCTAGGCATTCCTTATGATTAGTACGATCTAAAAGGCACTGTAGATTTATATATTTTTATTCCACCAGAAGTTTTCACATATCCATGTCTGTTTATCTCGTCATCACTTATATATCTTTCTCTTTTAACTAAATCTTCTTCAAGAGAATGATAAATTGAACGAATTAAAAGATTGGGTTCAGGACACGGACCAACAGTAACACTTTTAATCGGTATGTGCTTTTTCGCAACCTCGCTTCCATAAAACATTCTCATTTCCAAATATGGTTTTATCATGTTTGCAGTTCTATATTTTGTTGAGGAACAACGCTTTTTTCCATGCCCACTATGATAAAGAATAATTCTGCTCTCGCGTTCATCCTCAAAGGCCTCATGCTTGATATATGGGATAATTCCTAATTTTGCCGTCTGTTCTGTTATAGAACTCAATTCATATTCATCTGGAAGCATTTTTTTTATTCTTCTTCGTATTTCTCTTTTTTCATCCGGGTTTGCTTCATCCGCTCGGACACAATAAAACACATTGAATGGCATAAACCTAATGTCATGATGCTGAGGATATTCATTTTTCTTTCCTATTTTTTTACATTTGCAATTATCACAATAGTTTATTGAAACGCCTTCAGTGTCAAACTCAACAGCCAAACCAGCATTCTTTCCGTAATACTTCCATTGTGTTAAGTTATCTGTTTTGTCGCAGAAACATGCAACGAATAATTCTTCAGAGTCATTAGCGAGTGCTCCAGCTACAGATTCAACATTTTTCTTGCCTATGTTATATTCTTCTCTATCATTCAGATAATTTATATCTGTTGCAAAGAAAGTAATATATTTAGCTTTATAGGGCAAAAATGTCTTTCCATCAATTCGCTCCATTGTATCACCCTGAACAAAGGGGGTAATTATTTTATTAAACGTATCAAAATTGCAATAATGTACAGCTTTTTCAGGTTTATATTCTATAAGTTTTCTTTCCTGATAAATCAGCAAATGATTTAGTTCAATTTGTTTCATAAACTATTTCTTCTCCCCCATAATAACTGCATTAGCAAAAGCAATATGAGCATACGTAGAACAATATTTATCCTCTAGAATACTAGTGTATAGATATACTGGATATTGGCAAACCATAAGATCAGATTTGAATCCAACCTTGGCAATGGGTTTCTGAAGCAAAATCATGCCGCCCTTTATTGCTGCTAATTTTTTCGCAGTATAATCAAATACGGGGCCTCCAGTACTAATCTTACTCATAATAAAACAATGAAGTTTTTTAAATTCGCTAGCGTACTTGTCAACAAAAGATTGAAGGAGCATTAACCCTGTCTTGTCATTTATAGTCTTAACATCCTCACGATCGAGCGGTTTCAAGAACAAATCAACAACTATCCTTAAATCCACCGAATTTAATTGAATTTGTTTCTCGTTTAGAACACTACTTATGTCATTAAAAACATCAGCAGCATAAGCATTGTAATCCTCGTTAGTTATGACAACATCAGAGGGTATATAGATGATATCCTCCTTAACAACAGTATCATCATGAAACAAATCATTTAACAATTTTCGATCTTTCTTAATGTTATCAATCATCACAACTACCTTCATTTGCATTTACCTCCTCAACAATAATAATGTTCGTTAGTTCTATTTTATATTCATCAGGAATAGATTTACCATCATCAACCTTCACTTCGGGATAATCTTTAACACTTCCTTTAGATATAATTTCAAACAGACGAGTAATCGCCGAAACAGTAACAGAAGAGTTCGCCTCTGGTTTCTTACTCCTAGTATTTCTCATTACCATTTTATACTTTTCTTCAGATTCATCACACTTTTCTATTGATAAGTATATTGGTTTTTCCGTATCAGCATGGTTTAAAGCATTGTCCAAATAAATGAAAGCAAATATACCTAAGAAGAAATAACCCACGCCAGCGTGAGAACCAAACATTATATATTTATACTTCGTATTAGTCTTTTTATGGAAATCACATTTATAATCTATATTTAATCTAAGCTTATTACTGTAAAATTTCACTACATCATTTACTACTTTAAGGGCATCATCTATTTCATGAATAGAATTATATCGGAAATTAATATCATCCATATTAAGATTCAAAGAATCGACTTGATTTGCAAACGATATAAAAGCATTTCTTGCAATGTTCATAAGCATAAAAAAACCAGAAGGATCCGGATCTATATCTTCATCGTCCTCATTGCTATCATCAATCTTCTCATCGAGACCAGTTATATTTTTGTAGGTACAATCCAAGACACCTTGATAATCATTCCAATTGATACTACCATGACTTCCTAATATTTTTCTTGTAACATCAATCATCCTGGCAAATTTATAAGAACGAGAAAAAAATTCTTCTTCGTAATCATCCTCTAGCATTTTTACAAGTTCATATCTATATAACAGAATGCGTCTAATAGCCTCTAAACGTTCCAATCTAGTTGTTCCGCACGGAGTAATAACAATAATAGCAAGCACATTAGTCGTACCAATAAGTTCTCGTATTATTTGAGGCGGTGTTTCTTCTTTTTCAAAATAACTCACATTATTAGTGATGGGGAAATACCATTGATTATTATCCTTATCTTCATAAAACCCATTTCTTTCAAATGATTTCATACAGGATTGTTCTAGAGAAATCTGAGAAAATGATTCCAGATTGAAGAAAAGATGATCTACGTATACTAACAAACTAATACTTGATCCGCGAACACACTTATTATTTAGCACAGTATTAATGTAGTCTCTATATTTTGGGGGAAGACCATCAATTCTATTATTACTTGTTTCTGGATGTCTCTTAGCTTTTTCTTCAAGATATTCCACCAATGAATCCGTATTAATAGAGGTCGATTCAATATACAACAAATCCCAGAAGGCAGAATTCTCAGACCAATCTTTAGTGTCTATTTTTTCACATAGATTACTGATCAGGATCTGAGATTTTGCACCCTTAGTGTCACTCTCAATCAATTTCCCATCTTTCTGAAAAGAAAACTCTCTAAGCTTATCATTAGCCAACAAAAACTTTATATAACTAATTAATCTCTTTTCATATTTTGGTTTATCTATTTTGCTAAAAATCTTTACTTTAAAGCAATTCTTAATAGAATCAAAGAACAAGAATTGGGAAGACCCCATATAACACAATCCCCATATCGTTTGTTCTAGCAAATTCTGTTTATAGGAAGAAAGAGAATCCAATAAATCAATATTAAGCTTTGAAAGTATATCTGTACCATTAGCGCCATTAATAACACTCATTGTTTCTTCATATAGCTGATGAATCAATTCAAAAGCTATGTTCTTAACCTCTTCTTGATAAATAAGCAGTGGCTCTATAATCACTTCTATCAAAATGCACAATTTCTCTATGCGATCAGAATTGTTAGAAAGCATTTCAAATTCAGGCAGAATAATCCTAACAAGATCGTCAACAGTGCTGTTATTCATTACACTGAACGCGTCCCATAGTTTGTTCTCAATAAACAACTTGTTGGAATTGCGTTTAAACAACTCCTTTTTCTTATCAGGATCAGCGTTGTATAATTCATGGATTTCTTTAAGTGTTTTCACTCGATTTGAAAGAATCTTCTTCTGATATTCAAGAGCAATATAGACACTGGCACTGTTTTTTAAAGCGGTATTGTATTGAGAAACAAGATTGCAAGCAGGACAGTTGTGAGATCGAAGAGCTGGAATTGATAGATTAATAAAACTAAAATAGGGCAGAATTCCTTCTTCATCTCTATCTATTAACGCTTGCTGTGATCTCAGTGAATTTCTGTTAACTAAAACAAAAACTCCCGAGAAACTAGTATTCATTCCATTGAATAAAGATTTAATAAGCGATTGTGTTCTATGATATGTTTTTCCGGTAATAATATGATCTGCCACATAATAAAAACTCACGCTTTTCCCAACCAAGCGCTCGGTTAAATACTTGTATTTAGCAATAAATGACTCTCGATATTCTTTTCGAATATCAAAAATAATCGTGTGTGCTCCGCCATCGAAAATGATCTGATTAACATCATCTACAAATCCGTTGTTGCTATTTTGCTGAGGTGAAATAAGAATATTTATAGTTCCTTTTAAATGGATGGTTTCAATCCACGCCTTGACCTCAGTTTCACTTTTTAAATTAATAAGCCAATCTCGGATATCATCCCTGTGAGTCGCATAAATGTGTGCCAATCTTAGGAAATACTGATAATGGTTTTCCTTTCGTTTTAAATGTTCTGCATACAGAAATTCTTCGTCTCTAAGATTCCACAAGAAATTAAAGTCTGAACGACTGTTCGATGGCTTTGTTTCTCCTTTGGTTTTATAGAGCAAAGTTGGGATAACTGACGTTTCATCTACTTCAATTAATGGTCTCTCTAAATCCCAGCGAAATGGTGTTTTTTTATACAACTTCCCCGTAAGACAATGCTTACAATTCTGAGGCTCGTACCAGTTGGCAAGTATACTAACAAAAAAAGAAGCTTGACTATCAGGAACAAAATCAACTTTTTCACTTTGAACAGTATTATTTCCGGTAACAGTCACTAGTTTCAACGGCTTGTAGTCAGTTGCCTCTTCATTTTCTATTATCTGAATAGCAGAAGAACATAATACTTTGTTTAGTTTTACTGCAAGATTTAATTTCTCAACAGCATTGTCTAAAGCAACATCCATTTTTTCAAATGTTGATAGCGTTGAACTAATACCAACAAAATAACAAACACTATATTCCTCTTCTAAAAGCGACTCTACAAATCTAACTCTATCCGTGTCAAGTTCAGGATCGCCATTTTCATAAAACAACAATTCAACCGAATCATATTTTAATCCATGCAACAATTCGCGTGTCAACGATAACGTTTCAGCGGAATACTTTTCATAACCATATATCACTATTCTTTCCTGTGTATTGGTTATCTTTTCTCGAATCCTATCGGCTAAGAATGTTGCAAAAACCATGCACCAATATGAATTCCCAAATAAGAATTGAGCTTCATAATATGTATCCAAATGAACTTTAGATAATCTAAAATGAGTATTAGATATTTTACAACCTATATTATTTTCGTGAATATCACGGCTAAGTATTTCTATTAATTCTTCTTCTAATAATGGTTTGCCTTTCGCAGGATGTTTAACCCTCATCTTTATGCAAATGTCATTGTTATATTCTTCATAGTCCACATTTGATAACTGACATCCGTATATTGCTTCAATCTGATCTTTTACAACACTATCTATAAGTCCATTAAGGTATTGATTTGATAAACTATTAACAATAGATCCTAAACTTTTACCAGACAAATACGCTTGGGCGTTATCAACTGTATTATATAAAAACAGCCCCTTATTCTTGTTCATCAAATCACAACGGCCAACCCTATCATAAAATAGGCAACACGTTCTAATAGCCATATAATAATTCGACTTGTTATTGAAAAACAAAACTATTTTCGAGACAGAATCGTTTTTTAAAAGGAAAGCAAACACCGCTTTACAAAAAACGATGACTGAATTGTAATTAGTGTAATTTACTAGTAGACAAATATTAGTTGGCTTGCCCCACGATTCATAAGCACCCTTTAACTCAGTACAATAACGTTCTATTTTTTCTTCTCGATTATCAATCGTTAAACTCGCAATCTCTTTTGATAATGGATTATCAAAATATTTATACTCCCCCCAGTCATTCTCTATTGCATTAATGGTAGCAAGTAACGGAGTGTTACCTCTATATGTTTTTTGAGGCTCAACAGCATTAAACTCTTTTTCGATTGGCAGAATAATAGTATATGTTGTTCCAGGAAAACACCTAGTTCTTACGTTGTTATATTTATAACGTTTTCCCTCAGAAAAATAAGAATCTGGTTTTTTATTAGTCTCAATGCTTGTTACTGTAAAACACCCATTGTTTGCTCTAACTATATTAGCAAAGATTTGTAAACCAAAGTGATTTACCGCATTATCCGGACTCTTATAAAACAACTGTAGCGCATTAGCTTCATCCGAATATGTGAAATCAAAAAATGCATCCAACTTGACATTATTTAGTTCTGGGTGTTTTTCTGCAAACGATGAGACTATACCTCTAGCCTCACTTTCAACAAGTGAAAAATCCGAAACAGAAAACTCCAAAAGACTATCTATATCTTCAGGGTTTTGGATATACTTATCGAGTCTTTCAGCATGGCTATTCTCGCGGAAAGAAAAAAAGCAGTATGGCTCTGACTTAATCCTAGGATGTATTAATGAGTTCTCAATCAACTGTAATATGCCTTGAGAATATGATTTGCATATTTCATGTATAATTGTTAATTCTTCATGATTAAGAGTTTCGGTTGCATTTCTATTGCAAATATACAGCGAAAAGATAAAATGAGTAAGGCAATCAGATTCCTTGAACATCTCATAGTATTCGTTGTTTTTTGTTCTAACAAATCTAGAAATTATTAATCTATAGAAATACTCTTCGTTGATACGCCAGTTATGCTTCTTGTTGATTTTTGAAATAATGTCTTTTTGCGATAATTCTGAACTATCAGCAGATTCGCTAAATTCGTCAAAAAACATATCTATAATCTTAATCTCAGATTCCGATGCTACACCGGGGCAGGAAAAAACCTCCCACATACGAGGTGATAGTTGACATAAAGGCAAAATTTTACTTATTTTTTTGCCATCTTTCACTGCAATTCTCTTTGGTTTACCACTACCAGTATTTCCCTCCCTAAACCATACAGAATTATTATCAGCATGAAATAAATACCAAAGACGCAGAATTTGCGAGATTCGACGATAATTTGCTTCATCAGCATCAAAGCAGAGCAATACCAACTCATATTGACCAAGTTTTTTCAGTTTCATAACCAATTCAACTAGATACTGTAAATCTATTAAATCATAGTTATCATCTTGGCCAACATATACATTTAAAATCATTAAGTGTTCAACTTCATCTATACTTAAATAATTACAGTAAGCAGAGATAAAACTCATATATTCAGCATTGTTGTCGAATGTATAATCGCGCATTTTTCTCTTATGAATAATGTCTTCATAAGAGTCCAAAAAAGCATCGGGATTAATCCCATGAACAGTAAAAACAGATACAGAATATTGATTCACTTATAAAACCTCTTCTTCCAAAATCAGACAACAATTTGCTTTGCTCAAGTCAAAAACGATGCATAAAGATTCTATTCGTTCATATAATTAAAAAACTAACCCCAGCTTGTTTAAGATCCTTCCACTCATTAGTTAAATCCACATCCGCCAAGACTTCATAAATAAATATCCAATACTCATCAAAAGAATCTAAAGAAAGGCTAAGAGCTTTGTTGTACAACTTATTCTTAATTGATGTTTCATTGTGCTTATTTGCATAAATCCAAAGTAAAACCTTTGATATGCAGTCAGAAGAGTTAATAATCATATCTTCGTCAACATTTATAGAAAAATCATATATAGTTGCATAATACAGTGAATAACTTATGCCTTCATAATTCTTTCTGTCTGCAGAATCATCATATAGTTTTTGTGTAAATGATTCAATGTTTTCCGAGGCAGCTTGAAAAGCATTAAATACATACTTTTCCATATTAGGAAGTAAGTATGGGTATATTATTGCCAAATCGCACATTCTTCTTACACAATAGTTCTTAGCAGACAACGCCATATCATTGCTTAAATTGCCTAAAACCTTAATAGCAAAGAACAAAGAAGAAGAGTTATTGCCATTTTTCTTCATAGCCAAAATTGCAGTGTCTAAATAAGCTCGAGCTATATCATATTGGATTCTTCTATCTCGTTCGATAGCGTATTTATCTTTCAGAATTTGAACCCATTCCTCTGCTGAAGCTTGTGGCAGCTCAGCTATTGAAGTCTTCTTGTAATTCAATGTTAAACAATATTCCCGTAATTCAGTATTTAAATCAGTAAGAAAATCCTCAGCTTCCTTGTATGTCTCCGTATAACAAGTATAATCATCAATATGACGGATATATTTATACCCTCTCTTTCGCAACTCCTTGTCAATAGCGGATAATAATATCTCTGATAGTACATTTGAAGCATGAGGCCCAATAATCAAACCATTTGTTTCATCATCTTTTATCTTTCTGCAAGCCTTGTCTATTTCATCTGACCAAAAAGGAATATGATTTCTTATAGAGTGTTTGCAGTTACTTTTTCCTTCTAGTGCCCATGGAATCGAATGAGAATAAGCACTTGGAAAGCATTGGGAAATGTCGGTCTTTATCACATATCGCTTGCCCAGAGAAAACTCAATTAATGGGTCACCGTCATCTTTCCAACTCTTATAATTCATTGAAAATATTGCGCCATTATTGTCATTACCATCAGAGCAATCGTTGTTATCCGGGGATTCAGGTATAGAATCATATGAAACCGAGTTTTCGGCCAAATCCGTCGCCTGGCCATAATCCATTATCAACAGTCCGGAATTGTTTTCAATTTTTCTAATATGAATTCTACTTACCTTGTATTCATCATTCATTGTATTTGTTTGAAATATCATTTTAATAGTATTCCAATTATTCTTCAAAACTAAACAAAGATGCGCATATGCAAACGGCTCAGGAATTCCAAATGATCTTGGTATATTTGTATTTCTCATAGATTCAAAGTATACAAATTTTTTGCGCTTCACATTTTGAATTACTGTTGTATTCATTTTGACATAATCGCAGAACTTAACTGATGTGAAAACAGGTGGGAGTTTTTCAGCAAACAAGCCATGTCCAAGCAAGCCATCAAACAAATCATCGGGAGAGATCTCGTTCATATAATCAATGTAGCTTTTCATATTATTCCTCCGCAATATTTTCTTACTATTTTCCACAAATTCAATATAACTACTTAATTACTCATTTTCTCAACAAACTCCTCAAGATTCTTTTTTAGATACTCAATTTGCAATAACTGTATCTTGTCCCACGAGGAATTACCTTTAACCTCTTTATTTAGATGATTTATTAGTTGAACCATTGTTTCCTTATCATCCTCAGCATATTCGTCGTTAGTTACATCTCTATAAAACAGAAATAGAATACCTCTGAAATCTTTTATTTGTGCTGCAGTGCATTTTTTTAACATTTTAATTAGTCTGGGAATATCAAACCAACTCAAGAACTTATGTTGATTAATGTATTGTTGCCTGTTTTTAACTGCTTTTAAATAAAATTCATTAATATCCGATGGCTTATATGAAAAGAACGAATATGATTTCTTATTATCTGTTACAGCAGTAAAATCGCTAATAAATCTATCAAATCGTTCTTTAACAATTTCACTATCAGTTTCATTTTTATATATGCCCCAAATATAATCATTAAGATTAACGTTTTGTTTATTGCATATTTTTGAAGCATTACCGATCATCAGAGATAGAATTCTCTCTGTATCATAATCTACGATGTCACCTGCCTTAATAATGATATATGCCATTTTTTCATATGCATTCAACCCAATAAAATCATACTTTTTCAGCTTGTTCTCAACGTTTTTCAGTGCATTGACAACATCCTTTTCAGATTGAGTATGATAGTTTGTCAACACCCACAAATCTTCATCATCATTCTGGGAAGATTTCTTTTCAAACAAAAGGAATTTCTGATACTCAGCATAAGTATCATCTATATCTTTAGGATTTATTGTATTCCATCTAAGAAAGTCATATACAAATCTAAATAATGGGAACTGAGAATCGATAAGATCGGTAGACAGATATTGTGCATCCTTCCACTTAGGAATATCAGAACTGATAAATCGTTTTGAGATATGCAAAGTGCCTTCAAATGTAGCTTGAATAAATTCTTTATCATATTTCTTTATATCGGAAATCGATGAAAATATATCTTCACACTTTTGCAAAGCAAAAAGCAACACGCGCAAGTTAGAGTTGCATTGGTTAACCACTATTTTTTCAATTCTTGATATTTCATCCTCATCACTGATTGATGACCTCCATTTATCAGAAAACAATGACATAATCTCCCGAACTGAAGTAGTCATATCCGTTTTGAATTGAATGGTGTCGCCAATTGTCTTTTCTTTCATCTGACAATAGCTTTCAACTCTCTCATCTACCTCTTCAGAATCCTCATCATCAACACGTGATTTAATTAATACCTCTTCATTAGCAACCAACAATACCTTTGCGCTATCATACTCAACTAAGCCATTAATATATCCAAGCAGTTTTACAATATCGATAGTACTTCTTTCAACATCTTCAAAAACAAGCAAAACATCTTTTAGATTCACAGAATCATACAAATCTTTCAATTGTTTGTCAGAAACACTTACGCTCAGCCCCTTAAAAGATAAAGCATTGCTAATAACGCAGCGTCCTATTATAGACGCATAAGCTTTCGCCTCTGATTTCTTGGAAAGAGTTGGCAAACGCAAGTTAAGAAAAACCTGCTTGCTTAAATCAGTTAGATTGTCAATCCCATATAGCGAAACCACAACGCATCTGACCTTGTTGTCTTTTAGATGTGGACATAAATATTTAGTTATATAATACGATTTGCCAGATCCCCACTTGCCAGTAAGCAAAATAGCAGTTTTGGTTTTATCGTTAACCGCATAATTCATTATGAATCTGCTTAATTCTTCATTATTCATATCGTTTCTATTAACTATCACAAATTAGCTAACACTAAATTTTTATAAATAAATAAACCGAAAAAATATATAAACACAGCCCAATGACCAATCGGGCTGTGTTAAGAAAGGATTATATATTCATTTTTATCTTAGAACGCATCTATATTATTAACCCGTGAACAAAACTTTTCTACTCTGTAGCTTACTTAACATAATAGTATCTCTTAAGCCACTTGGATAAACCGTCCAAACCCGGAAATACTGTTCTTTCGCTTATATTCCATTGATCAAGCAGATCCCTTATATCCCATCGAAGATTTTTATCGATAATATACTTAACTGTATTCTTAGTATTATTATCAAGGAACTCCTCCAGATTATTAATTTCTAAGGGCATAATCGTAAAGAAAGAATACTGGTTTACAATTCTATGATCAATAGAAGGTGGTTCAATAGTTATGAAGGCATTGCTTCCCATATCAGAATCATACTCTTCCACGCCCTTAACAAGTTCTTCAAGTTCCTTGACAGTAAAAATCACTGATTTTAACGCATTCTTATATTTCTTAGGAAGGAGTTCATTAATCTCTTTAGCGTCATATCTCCATACGACACAATCATATTTTTCAATATCGCTTAAACTACTCTCCGAAACTGCAAAATGCAAAGCCATAGGGACAGAAATGGTCCAATCTAAAAGTCTTGTCGGTAAGCCGTGATGCTGACCAACAATCATTGCCTTCCATTCAGAATCATTTACAGAAGGGTCTAAAATACTAGCGTATTTGGCAAAATTACGCAAAAGGAATGGTTCTAATTCCTTTTCCTTTATACCACAATTACGTGTAAGTGTAGTCTCAAGTTTATAATCTGCTCGACTTAATCCGCGATAGAAATAATCGTTTCGAAGTCGGTGAACTTCATCATTGCGCTCCTGCTGAAAAACCAGTTCTTGAAGTTCGCTCATTGTTTTGATTGTGATTTCTGTAATCATAGTCTTACTTCCCCCGAAATAGATTAATTCGATTAACTTTTTTGATTATATGGTATTGATTTATTCAATTCAATAAATATTTACATGTTATTTGAAAATATAATGAAATATGAGTTTTAAGCAATTGCTTTTTATTCTTGCACTCCGCTATTCTCTTACAACACGTCTTTTCTCAATTCTACTTTTTTTCAATTTTGTGTATGTGCTAATAGCTGATTACATCATTACTCAAACTCCACCCCCAAACTTTCTGCCGTCTCCCTCGGCGAACACCCATCAAGTCCAATCAGAAATCCTTCATAGTTGCTGTTAATCACCGCCTCTACATCCGGTCTTGAAATGAGATCAGGTATCTCCTCCTCATCCAAGCATCTCCTAAGATCTCGTTTGACCGCAGCAACATATTCACTATAAGTACAGTTTCTACCTTTATAGAGAACATAGAATTCTTCTTCACTTACGAACATATTAGAGGCTATAGATGCTGCAGCACATACTACGTTATGAAGTATTGTATATTATTTATCTATGACATTGACTACAACTGGTAATCTGGTATTAAAGACTTTATTCCTATTCGTGATGTTATCTACCTCACACTCATACCCATGCAGTTCAAGAAACTCAAGAAGGTCGTTGCGGGATTCCTTATCAGCTGTATAAACGTGGTATACAGCTACTATATATTCGCGCTTATTAAACATATTCTTTTTCCTCCTTGACATACGTCCTTGCATTTGTAATCCAGATTATTCATGCATAGAACATTCAGCATTTCTTCTTTCACATAATCTTCCAAGTAAAACACCTCCATATAAATCAATGATCCCGGCGCTTGAAGCGACGGGATCACACTACAAACTATAATCAAAGAGGCATCCCATCATTCAAGCTTTAGCACCTTGCACTTAGCAGGTTGCTGTACGATCATCGGGCTTGTCCCTCCCGTACTCTTTATGGCGACTTCAGTTTAACATGAATTTTGAGATGGTGCATTCCAATAATGGGACGCATTTAGTGGGGCAGATGCTAAAGTTAATGTTGTATACTCTAAGAAAAGCTTTCGCTAAAATAAGCAGTTGAATAAACTTATAATATATGGGAGGTGTAAAACAATGATTAACAAAATTACAATTTCAAATGTAGCCAGTTATAAAAGCAGTTCAACTATTGTAACGGATAAGAAACAAAACCTTTTTTACGGGTTGAACGGCACCGGGAAAAGCACACTCTCTAATTACCTATATGATATTAATAACCCGCAATATTCTAGTTGTTCAATAGAAGGCTTGGAATCCAACGATAAAATTCTTGTTTATAACACGCAGTTTGTGCAGGACAATTTTTACGAAACAGATGATATTCCTGGTATTTTTACTTTAAACAAAGAAAATAAAAAAGCTCAACAAACAATTCAGGATGCCAATCGCAAACTATCTGCTCTTACCGAGAAAAGAAAGATCATTGAACAGGATATCAACAAGCTCAACAAAGAGCACCAAAAGAAAAAGAATCAATACATTAAAAATATATGGTCGATCAAGACTACATATTCTGGCGGAGATCGAGTCCTAGAGTTCTGTCTAGATGGTTATAAAAACAGCAGCGAAGCCCTATTTTCACATTTAATATCTATTCCTGCAGTAAGTGAAGAGCCATCGAAAAGTATTGATATTTTAAAGAACACAGCAAACTCCTTATTTAACAATCTAGGTGAGAAAGAGACTATTTCTTCTTTTGAATTTGACTTAAAAAGCATCGGTGATTTGACTGTTTTAACCAAACAAATTGTAGGTAGTACCAATAATACAGTATCAACACTAATTGATAAGTTGGGAAATTCTGACTGGGTTCAAGCTGGTCTCGAATATGTTCACATATCTGAAAGCGGAGCCATTTGTCCCTTCTGCCAACAAAAAACTATAACATCGGATTTCTGGAGTAAACTCAAAGAAAAGTTTAACGAAGAGTATGAGTCAGAAATAAAAAGAGTACAGGAAATATCAGATCAGTACAAACATCTTCAGGAATCAGCAATCATTCAACTAAATGATATTGCTTCTAAACTAAATAAAAGTTTTGTCAAGGACTTTGATGCTTCTCGGAAAGACTTCGAAGCACTCATGCTTAAGAATTCAAACATATTACAACTAAAAATCGAAAAACCTAGTCAGACAATTAATATCGATTCTGGTGATATGATTATCAATCAAATTAACGAGATAATCGATAAGAACAACGAAGAAATCGAAGAATATAACAATATAATCCGTGATCAAGATAATGTTAAGGAACAAATTCGCAACGATTTCTGGAAGCTTATGAGATATACATATGCTTCTGTACTTGAATTGTATTCAGAGGATGAAAAGCATTTTACTGAAGAGAGTACGAGATTGAATGGATTATTAGATCAGAATAAAACTAAACAAACTGAATTAGAATCTCTTATCGAATCACAGAAGACCATCACTATAAAAGAAGCAATTGACAATATAAATGACGCTCTGGTTGATATAGGAATTACTGACTTTTCTATTGTTGTACACTCTGAAGAAAATGCTTTATATCGTTTGCAACGCAATGATAATAAACTTGCAGAATTCAAAAGCTTTAGCGAAGGCGAAAAGATGATGATCAGTTTTCTATATTTCATAGAACTTTGCAAAGGAGAATCAGAATCTGAGAATGTAATGAAGAAGATAGTTGTTATCGATGATCCTATTTCAAGTTTGTCACACATATATGTATTCAATGTTGGACGGCTTATACACAATGAATTTCTTCTAACCAATACATATGAACAAGTATTCATCCTGACTCATAGCTTGTACTTTTTCTATGAACTAGCATGCATGAAAAAAGACGATCGAGATGAATTGCAATATCTATATCGAATTATTAAAAACGAGAATGGCTCCTCTATAGTAAAAATGCACTATGAGGAAATCCAAAATGACTATCAATCATATTGGACAATAGTTAAGGATCCTAATTCTCCTCCGGCCTTAATTGCCAATTGCATGAGAAATATTATTGAATACTTCTTTAATTTCGTTGAGAAACAAGACCTAAGCTCTGTGTTCAATAAAAAGGAATTACAAGAAAATCGATTTGCTGCGTTTAATCGATACATAAATCGCGAATCGCATTCTAAAGGGTCTAATATTTTTGACCTAAAAGAATTCAACTATGATGATTTTAGAGATGCGTTTAAACTTGTATTTAGTAGTGCAGGATATGAAAAGCATTATAAAGCCATGATGAAATAGGACATGTACACATATGATTATTCATGCAAAAAAAATATATAGGATAGATTATCAAGAAGACACTGATTGTAATACAGGTAGTAGTTTTGTAATGAACTCTGATCCCCATAACCCACCTTACTTAGAGTTTTATGGATACGAATTAGAGAACGCGATTATTGTGATGGGCATGTTGCCTGAAGAACTGACTAAATCAAGTAAACTAAAGCGTTCGGAAGAAATTAAATATAAGATTCATATAATCCAAACAGCATTAAAGGAAACATATGACAATAAAGGCCATTATGACCTATCAATGGATGAAAACGCACTTGCTTTTCTTGACAGTTCTGAGAAAGGCTTTATTAGTTATTTGTTAGGAATGGTTTTTGCTACTCTTGTAGCACAAAAAACATACCACTACAAATACATGGTCCATTATTCAAAGTTTGAGAAATCAAAATATTGTAGGTGTCCGATACCCAAAACGCCCTATTTAAATTCTAAAACTGGAAAACAGGTATTGCTTAGTTCTCCTGATTTAGTAGGTATGAATATCAAAGGTCAAAAATATGGTGTTTTTGAAGCTAAAGGATATCAGTATTTCTATCAAGGAGTAATGAGAAAAGCTGTAAATCAAGTTCAACAAATTAAAAGTATAAACGGAAAACCTGTTGATAAAATAGTTGCGTACTCTCGATTAATGTCCTCTGGTAATACTATCAGAACCAAAGATCCAACAGAAGGATTTTATAATATTGTACTAGATGATCTTGCGGCGCTCATTTGGCAACACCTACCTGTAGTTGATCTGTTGAAGGAATTACAAGCGGATAAAAAGTCCACTGTTACAAATAATAATTTCTATGTATTTGATGCTTCTTTTATTGAAGGAAGCAAGCATATAAAATTCTGTAGTGTTACTTTCAATCTGATAAATGATTTTCTAGAGGTTAATAGTTGGGATGAAAAATACAACAAACGATTAAGTAATGTCAATGCAGATGCGTTTAAACTTTATATCGAGTAGATTATGCTGAACCACAATGCTAATCAACTAGAACTAATCTTCATGATATGAAAAAGAAACAACAAAGGAACTTTACTGTAATCAAATGCAGCAAATCATAAGTGTTTTTCTATAATCAACATCCTTTTCTTCGAGATTTCCACTCGTCAAATTATTAAAGATAGCACCTTTACAACTTGTTATACTTATCGCTCTTCCCCTTAGCCTTCTCCACCGGGTATTTCTTGTTATTCTGTTCCATTTTTTTCTGCACTATCTCATCCAAATCCAATCCGCATGCATCTGCCATCAGTGTGCAGTAAACAAGCACATCCGCTAATTCCTCAGCGACTTTTTCCTTTTTATCAGCACAAACAACATCTGTACCGCTCCACTGAAAAACTTCCAATAATTCTGCAGCTTCAAGAGAGATGGATATAGCAAGATCCTTTGGATTATGGAATTGTTTCCAGTCTCTATCATCCCTGAATTTAAGTATCATATCAACTGTGTTCTGATTCATGCTTATGCCTCCAAAGTCACTTCGTTTGCGCTGGCAATAAACTGCTTAAGATAGTTTCGCATATTTTCATTGTATGCATATACATAACAGCCTTTTATACCTCTGGTAAGTATAGTGGTATAGGTGTTCAAGATTAACTGTTTAAGCACTTCCGGCTCAGTGTTTGCCTTTACTTTCTGATCCATATATTCATTCAAATCAATCTTTATGGAATTAGTCTGAGGGTCGTAATCTATTTCTTTCCCAAATATAACTCCGACATAGTTCATGTCATAACCTTGAGTAGTATGAATACATCCGATAGTACAATG
>JAEEGL012673509.1_pt1 | contig 17486 bp, 13 predicted proteins | sample 9134231 | NCBI WGS metagenome assembly JAEEGL01 (sample SAMN16246548, study PRJNA631951) | gut metagenome | biome: gut microbiome; feature: rumen; material: fiber-attached | host: Bos | place: Iran: Karaj | collected 2018-10 | reverse complement strand
TTAAAATGGTTTAAAGAACTTTTTGTTACCTATGATTTACAGGGTAACATTGCTAGAAATGAACTTGGCAAAATAATCTGGAATACAGAATTCTTATTATCACTCAGAAATACCATTTGTATGAGTTTTATCTCAACTGCACTTGGTTATATTACTGCTATTGTTCTTGCCGTATTCTTAAATGAAGTACGTTTTATTGGTATAAAACGCTTCGTTCAGACTGTATCATATCTTCCACACTTTCTTTCGTGGATTATTGTTACAAGTTTAGTTGCGAATGTTCTTTCCGTTGAAGACGGAATTTTAAATAATATATTACAGGCATTACACATTATTAAAAAGCCAATTCACTGGCTTGCTGTTCCAAAATACTTCTGGAATATTGTCGGATGGACTTATGTCTGGAAGGAAGTTGGTTGGAACACAATCGTATACCTTGGAGCAATGACTGCCATTGACCCATGTTTGTACGAAGCTGCTCAAATTGATGGATGTGGTCGTCTTAGAAAAATCTGGCACATTACTTTGCCTGGAATTAAACCAACAATCATCATCATGATGATTATGTCTGCCGGACATATTCTTGATGCTAACTTTGAAATGCCTTACTTATTGAAGAACGGAATTATTCAGGACGTTGCTACTCAGATTGATATTTACGTATTGAAGTGGGGTATCACAATGGGTAACTTCTCTCTTGCTACTGCAGCAGGTATTTTCAAAAATGTTGTAAACATTGGTTTACTTCTTATTGCTAACAGTATAGCTAAAAAAGCTGGTGAGGAGCGTTTAATATGACAAATACAAAGGTTAATAATCCATACAAAGCAGCAAAACAAAAATCAACAATTGAAAATTTCATTTTTGACGCAATCATTTATATAACTTTATTTCTGGTTGTTATAGTTACTGTATACCCTTTCTGGAATACAATCGCCGTTTCTTTCAATGACGGTCTCGATTCTATCAAAGGTGGAATCAGATTCTGGCCAAGAAAGTTTACACTTGAAAACTACAAATCCCTCTTTGCTACAGACTATATTTTTAGAGCAGGTCTTGTTTCTTTGTCACGTACAATCCTTCAGACTGTTTTGAGCGTATTCTGTACAGCAATGCTGGCATATTCTTTAAGCCGTAAAGAGTTTGTTCTTAAAAAGCTCCTTACAACAATTCTGGTAATTTCAATGTATGTAAATGCAGGTTTGATTCCTGGTTATATGTTGATTAAGAAACTCCACATGGTTGGTTCATATGCAGTTTACATCGTTCCTTGTATCATTGATGTATTCAACTTCATTCTTATCAGAACTTATATCAATGGTTTACCAGACAGTTTCGTAGAATCTGCCAGAATTGACGGTGCAAATGAATTGAGAATCTTCTTACAGATTATAATGCCGCTTATTGTTCCTTCTATCGCAATGATTTGTCTTTTCGTTGCAGTAGGTGCATGGAACAGCTGGTTTGATACCTACCTCTACTGTTCAAGAAATAAGAACTTACACTCTTTACAGTATGTATTGATGGGTTATTTGAACGCCAGCCAGAACAGTGGTAGTGGTGCAGATGCCGGTGCAAAAGCCCTGGCAGCAGCAAGTGGCTCTGCAGTAAACATGATTACTCCAGTTTCAATCAGAGCTTCCATCACAATTGTAGCTTCTGTTCCTATTTTAATTGTTTACCCATTCGTACAGAAATACTTCGTAGTAGGTATGACTATTGGTGGTGTAAAAGAATAATTTAATTAGAGCCTTTTTCCTGAATTGTGACTTCGTCGGACTCCTAGCCGACGGTTTCTTCTCCTCCTACCGAAGTTAAAAAAAATCAGTCACAATTCAGGATTTTTTTTGCCCTTTCAGGTTTTATTTAGTTTCAGCTTTAATAGCATCTAAGATTTCAGGGAAGTACCATGTCTTTTCGCGTCTGTTGAAATAACCAAAATGTTCATTGTAATCATTATTTTTAACAACTGTCACACCGTTATCCCAGAGACAACTTGTAATTCCATACTGACGTGAATATTTTAAGAAGGCATGGAACCATTCAACACGTGCATCAAAATTATTCTTGTTTGTAGCACCATATTCACCAATTACAACTGCATAACCATTCTTCACAAAATTATCATTAAGTTTTTTGAAAGTATAAGCGAGTTCACTTGCAAGCTGTTTAGAAAATTCTGTAACTCCAGGGCTTTCCATTGCAAACTTATATGGACTATACATATGAACTGAAAGAATTAACTTTCCTTCTTTTTTATCAACAGGCATTTTAAATGCTGAAGCAAAAGCAGAATCAGGAGAAGCCTGAAGGCCAGGAATCATTACAAAACGTTTTTTATTATTTCCTTTTGAAGCACGAATTGTATCCAGAGCAACCTGATTCAAACGGTTCAAACAATCAGCAGCTTCCTGACATTCCTTCGAATTCTGATCAAACCACCATTCATGACTTGTTCCTCTTAAACGTGGTTCATTCATTGTTTCAAAAACCAGGTGTTCATCATATCCGTTATTAAAAGCAAGACAAATCTGAGACCATACATTCACCAGATAGCGGGAAGATTCTTCAAAATTTACATTATTTGGATAATATCCTTTTCCATATGGCATTTTTGATGGCTTGTCATAACAGTCATGATGAGAATTGATGATAACATACATGCCGTCTGCAATTGCCCAGTCAACAATCTCCTTTACCCTTTTCATCCATTCAGGATCGATTGTGTATTTTCCATCAATAAGATGATTAGACCAGGATACAGGAATACGGATTGTTTTAATTCCAGAAGCAGCAAGTGCATCAATCATCTTTTTAGAAGTCTGAGGCTGACCCCAGCTTTTTTCAGATCCAAGCCCACTTGAACCAATAGCATCCATTGTATTACCAAGGTTCCAGCCAGTCTTCATGTCTTTTACAGTTTCAATGGCACTGTTTGAGTTGAATGACTTTTTTCCTTTATCAACTACAGCAGTTTTCTTGTTAAAAACAGGCTTTTCAGCTGCAAACAAAGAAAGGGCCATTGTAAAAACAAGACCTAAAGTAATTAAGTTTTTTTTCATTTCAATTCCTCCTGAATTGCACAGTTTATCTGCTTAATTTTCTATAAACAGTTCGTTTAGGAACTCCAGCATCTTCTCCGAATTCTTTCATCTTCCATTCTGCATATTCAGACCAGTTTCCTTCAAAGAAACGAACTTCTGAATTATTTTCAAATGCAAGAATATGAGTACAAATACGGTCCAGGAACCAGCGGTCATGACTTACAACCATAGCACAGCCTGCAAAATCTTCCAGAGCTTCTTCCAGTGCACGTACAGTTTCTACATCAAGATCATTAGTTGGTTCATCGAATAAGAGAACATTTCCGCTTTCTTTAAGCATCATTCCAAGGTTCAGGCGGTTTCTTTCACCACCCGAAAGGACTGAAACTTTTTTATTCTGATCTGGACCTGCAAAGTTAAACCATCCGCAATAAGCGTGGGCATTTACTTCACGAACACCACCTTCCAGTGCTCTACCCTTTTCGTCAACGGCACCAAGTTTTACAAGGTCTCCACCGCCACCCAAAGTTTCATAAACAGTTTTATTCAAATCAAGGCCGGAACGCATCTGATCTACATAAACCAGTTTTACAGTCTGACCAATTTTGATAGATCCGGAATCAGGCTTTTCACCACCTTCCATTCCTGCTGCATCAACAATCATTTTGAACAAAGTTGTTTTACCGGCACCGTTAGGTCCAACAATACCAACAATTGCACCTGCAGGAATATGAAGATCAAGATTTTCAAACAAAAGTTTATCACCAAAAGCCTTGGTTACTTTTTCAAAATCTATAACCTGATTTCCAAGTCTTGGTCCAGCTGGAATAGAAATCTGAGTATCTTTAAGCTGTTTTTTAGATTCCTGAGCCATCAGTTCATTGTAGCGGGAAATATGTTCCTTATGTTTAGCCTGACGTCCTTTTGCACCCATGTGAATCCAATCCAACTCACGCTGAATTTCTTTCTGACGTTCAGATTCATGTTTATTTTCCATAGCAAGACGCTGATTTTTCTGTTCAAGCCAGCTGGTATAATTACCCTTAAATGGGAAACCTTCTCCGCGGTCAAGTTCCAGAATCCAGCCTGCAACTTCATCAAGGAAGTAACGGTCATGGGTGATTGCAATAACAGTTCCAGGATAATCGTGCAGATGTTTTTCCAGCCATGCTACAGTTTCCGCATCAAGGTGGTTAGTAGGTTCATCAAGCAAAAGAATATCTGGTTTCTGCAAAAGAAGACGACAAAGAGCAACACGACGTCTTTCACCTCCAGACAAAACATCAACAACCTGATCAGAAGGAGGACATCTTAAAGCTTCCATTGCAAGTTCAAGATTTGAATCAAGATTCCATGCATCCAGAGCGTCCAGTTTTTCCTGAACTTCACCCTGACGTGCAGCAAGTTTATCAAAATCGGCATCTGGATCACCATAAGCTTCACCAATCTTATCAAATTCTTCAAGAAGATCTGTAATTGGCTTAACACCTTCCTTTACAACTTCAAGAACAGTTTTTCCAGGTTCAAGGTAAGGTTCCTGTTCAAGATAACCAATTGTATAACCAGGAGCCAGAGATGTTTCTCCTGTAAAATCTTTATCTATTCCTGCAAGAATCTTAAATAATGATGATTTACCTGCACCATTTGAACCAATAACACCAATCTTAGCACCATAATAATATGAAATACTGATATCTTTAAGAACAACTTTTGTTCCATACGCGCGACCAACACGGTCCATGGTGTAAATAATTTTCTTATCATCAAATGTTTTAGCCAATTTTGTATACTCCTTTCTATATATCTTTTTTATTCTATATGAAATAGATGAATGAAACAACCGGACAAATCCTTATGAAAAGGCAAATAAAAAAGCTTTATTTTCAAAAAAAATGCAAAAGAAAACTACAAAAATGCGAGTTTATCTGTTATTCTTTTAAAAGATTTATAAATAATTTTTATTAAGTATAGGGAAAAAAATGGAAAGAGTATTTTTAGCAATAAAAAATTTCACTACCATAAAAACCTTTGCCTCATTTTTAAACGATAATTACGAAGTTGAAACTTATTCCGATGAAGTAACTGCAATCAACGCTCTCCAGAACAACCAATATGATTTTATTCTGATTGACCTTTCACCTTCAAAAATGAATGGAGAAGCTGTTCTGCAATATCTGGCAGACAGTAAACAAATTTCCAATCAGCCAGTTTCAATCATTCTTGATACCAACAATTTGCAGAAGGAACTGGATATTTTCAATCTGGGATGTGCCGAAATTTTCTGTCCTCCTTTTGATTCCCTTCTGACAAAAAAACGAATTCAAAACGTTATTACAATTCATTCTCTGAAAAAGCACGTTGCGGTTTACGAACAAAAACTTATTACAGATCCAATGACAGGCCTTCTGAACAAAGACGGCTTTCAGACAAAAGTAAGAAAATTCTTAAAAAACAAAACTCCAGGTGCCTTCATTATGTGCGACCTGGACGGACTTAAATATATTAATGATAATTTTTCTCATCTTGTTGGTGATGAAATTATCCGCGGGGTTGGAAAATGCATCGAAGAAGTAATGCCAAAAGATTCTTATCTGGCCCATGTCTCTGGTGATGAATTCTCCCTCTTTTTGAAAAACCTGGACAACCAGGAAGAAATTTCAAACTACTGTACAAAGTTCCTTAAAACCCTGCAGGCAAAAGTTCTCCTCCCGGATTTATCAAGACCTGTAACTTCATCAATGGGAATTGCCATCTATCCGGAAATTGCTACAACCTATGAAAAACTAAGTTCAAAAGCCGACCATGCCCTGCTTTATGTAAAAAACCATGGTAAAAACGGATTTAAGTTCCATGCTCCACGAGATGACAGGGAAGAAGCTCTTAAAGGGCGTCAGGAATGTACAAATGTTTCAATGGATTTAATGATAAAAGAAAGAATCGGCGAAGAAATTCAGACCTGGCTTAAGTTTGGTGAATTCCGTGTTGTCTATATCACCTATAAAAAATACAGTTCTGATATGCTTGCAGCCCAGCTTTGTCTTTTAAACATCATTGATACAAAAGATCACGAAAATCCTGACTGCAAAAAAATACTTTCTCTTAATGAAAAAATTTCAACCTTCATTAAAGATGCTCAGTACCCTGGAATTTTTGCCTGGTACAGTATAAATCAGCTTTTAATTTTCTCTATAAAAAAAGAAACTCTGCCACAAGGTATTCAGCACCTTAAAGCAGAGCTCGAAGATGAAATGAAAGCACTCCAGCTTGATATAGAACTTATTATGGATATTAATGAAAAAAAACTCTAGGAATATTGAGGGTTTTATAATAACCCCTCAATTACTCCACTCCATAACAGTCATAACCGGCATTTCTAAGTTTATCAGCCATATTTCCGCTTGAATCTTCATTAACCAGAACTATGTAGTAAGTAGTTCCGCTGGCTCTTGTTTCAGTGGTGATATAAGCAGCAAAATCTTTTGACTTTAATTCATCCACCAGAAGCTTTGCATTACTTTCTGTTCTGAACAATCCAAGCTGCCATTTTGTAAGACGATTTGAAGAACCTTCTTTTTTGCTTCCAGATGAACTTTCAGCAGGGCTTTCCACCAGTGTGGCAGAAGAAACAGAAGTGTAAGAACCTGTTCCCATTTCAGCCTCTCCAGATTTTGGTACGAAAAACCAGAAAGGAGTTGGCAAAAGCTGGGCATCCCCTTTTACAATCGAAGATTCAATTGATTTTGGGTATTTTGAACTGATTTGCTGAGAATAAGATTTGTCTCCAGTTAAATACCAGAGGGTCAGTAAAATTGCAGGCTTTACAACTTCCATAGAATCTATTTTGGTGTAGGCCTGAAGCATTACTAAAGGCTCCTGAATATCTGCAACTGAATCTGCCTTACAAAGAGCAGACCACTGACTGTAAAGTTTGATATAAGCCTGGATTTTTTCATCTTTTGAATTTCTTACCGCAGAGTTTAAATATGAATCAGCAGTTTTATAATCTCCACTGCTTAATGCACACCTTACCGCATCCAGAACAATCTGTTCATTTGATTTTTTTGGCATGCCTTCACAATCGCCGGCAGAAATACCTGCAGCCTGGGCATAAGATTTTTGAGCATCATCATACAAAGCCATTTGTTCTTCCAGAGAAGCCAGAAAAACATAAGCAGCTCTTTTATCTGCCGCTGAAGTCATTTTTGATATTTGTGTTTTCAGATATGAAACAGACTCTTCAACAGTTTCTTTTTTTGCTGCTTCTGTAGTTACAAATTTAGCAGTCAGTTCTGCAGCAAAAATACTTACAAGACAATTTGAAATTAAAAGGAATGAAATTAATTTCTTCATAATTTATTTATCGGTAACCTCAGTGACTTCACTTGAGACTTGTGTTACAGGGCTCTGATTTTCACCCTTCTTTTCTTTTAGTTTCTTCAGTTTTCTTTCTGTTTTTTCTCTCTTTTTATCATCTTTTACTTTCTGAGCTTCAATTTTTTCTGCCTCATTTTGCATACTTGCCTTTTTAAGTTTGAAGATCATAAAAAAGACTAAAGATACAACAATACCTGCTGCAAAAGAAACAAGAACTAAAACTGACACTGGAAGATTTTCAAAATGCTTAAAAAACCAGATATTGCAAACTTCACCAATATTCAGGCCAATAAAAAAAGCCATGAAAATAATAATCAACAATAAAATGATAAGAGTAAAAACCATAAAAACGCCTCTTTAAATTTTATTCTACCAGTTCTCCGCGGAAAGTATTACCACTAAGTTCGCAAATTTTTACTTTCACAAAAGAACCTATATATGATGATGGAGCCTTAAAGGCAATTTTTTCATGCTGTTCAGTCTGACCCAGTAATTCTTCTTTATTGTCACGACTTACCTTTTCCACCAGAACCATTACTTCTGTCCCTACTCTCTTAGACATCTGTTCATGGGTGTGTTCCAGCTGCAAATCAATAACTCTCTGCAAACGTTCCTTTCTTATTTCTTCAGGAATCTGTTCCCATTCAGCAGCTGGAGTTCCTTTTCGAGGATTATAGTAATACATCATTGCAGATTCATACTTAATCTGTCGCATTAAATCCAAAGTAAGTTCTACATCTTCTTCAGTTTCACCAGGGAAGCCCATCATAATATCTGTAGTAAGGGAAACGTCTGGAATTTTTGCCTTAATCTTTTTTACAAGTTCAAGATAATGTTCACGGGTATAACGACGATTCATTTTCTGGAGAACGGCACTTGAACCATGCTGAACCGGAAGATGGATATGACGGCAGATAACTTCTTCTTTTGCAATAACGTCAATTACATCATCAGATAAATCTTTTGGATGAGAAGACATAAAACGGACCCATTTAATTGGAGAATCACTTGCCTTCAGAAAATCTGCAATCACTTGTAAAAGCTGGGCAAAGTTTACATTTTCTGGATCTGGCACAGAAATACCTTCCACCATATCCTTCATTCGTCCCTGACTCAAAGCTCCGTGATAAGAATTAACATTCTGACCAATCAGAGTAACTTCCCTTACTTTCATTTTTGCAAGAAGTTTAAGTTCATAAAGAATTTCATCAACAGGACGACTCAACTCACGGCCACGAACATAAGGAACGATACAGTAGGTACAAAAATTATTACAGCCATGCATGATTGGAACAAAAGTTGAAAAAGCACCAGGCTCTGCAGAAACTGAGGCAAATTTATATTTTTCAGTATCATCAATTTCGAAAGGTTTACGACCTTCTTCCACCGCTTCAATTATCTGACCAAAATAATGTTTGGCATAAGTTCCAACTACATAATCAACAAAAGGATATTCCTTCTGAAATGTTTTCAAAAGTCTTTCTGCCATACAGCCCATTACAACCAGGGTTAAAGGTTTTGGGCCATCCTTAACATATTCAACAGCTTCTTCCAGCATTTTTGTTTTTGCACCAAGCTTACATTCACGTACTGCCTTAAGTCCGTTGAACCAGCCCAGTCTTCCAATAATTCTGTTTTCAGCAGTCTCACGGATGGAACAAGTGTTGATAATAGCCAGATCTGCAATTTGAGCAGATTCAGCCTTTGTCCAGCCTCTTGAAATTAATAACTGTTCTACCGCAGCAGATTCTGCGATATTCATCTCACATCCGTATGTTTCAAAAAAGTATGTCATATATGCTATTGTACAAAAAAAATCGCTCTTTATAAATATATTATGTTTATAAATGAATTATTCATTTGAATTAACTTTACAAAGGTGTTATATTAAAGTTAATGAAAACTGAACCAACAATGAAAGATATAGCAGACGAACTCAATATTACTGTTATGTCCGTTTCAAAGGCACTTTCAGGAAAAGAGGGAGTCAGCAGCGAACTTAGAGCCAGAATTATCAGTAAAGCTGAAGAATTAGGCTACAAAAAAGGCTCTCAGGCTAAAGAAACAAAGTCTAAAAACATCGGCATTCTGGTCGCAGAACGTTCTTTAAACGCGAACGCAACCTTTATGTCCATTCAACAGTCTTTAATAACCCAGCTTTCAAAACTCGACTATTACGGATTGACTGAAATTATTCCAGAAGAAACAGAACATCTCCTGCTTGAACCAAAACTGCTCAAAGACAAAAAAATTGACGGTTTTATCATTCTTGGACAGATGAAAAAAGAATATCTGGATTTTCTAAAAGCAAGCAATCTTCCAAAAGTATTAATGACTTTTGAATTTGCAGATGAAACTGATGGTGGAATTGTCTGTGATAACATCTACTTTGGATACACTCTTACCCAGTATTTGTATGATAAAGGCTACAAAAAAATCGGATTTGTAGGAAATCCCCTCTTTGATGCAACCGTTATGGACCGCTATTTAGGATATCATAAGGCAGTTCTGTTAAATAATCAAAAATCTAATCCAGATTATATTATTGAAGATGTTTCAAGAGATGGTGAAGAACAGGGACTTTTTATTCCAGAAGATGTTCCTGATGCCTTTATTTGTAATGACTGTCGCGTTGCTTATAAATTAATTCACCAGCTTGAAGGTATGGAATTTGACGTTCCGGAAGATATTGCTGTTGCAGCCTTTGATGACGGAATCTATGCCGACTTTGGAATTCCAAAATTAACTACTTTCAGCGTAGATTATGATGAAATGGCAAGAATGGCTGCAGAAAGTATTCTTTCAAAAATCCAGGATCCTTCGATTCGTTTGGGAAAAAAGATTATTCTTGGAAAGGTAATAGAAAGAGAATCTGTAACACCTAAAAATCAATAAAAGCAAGTTTAAAATAACAAAATTTTAAAGAATTAACCAAAGTTAATTTTGAAAAAAAGTTAGACTTTGGTTAATTTTTTTTTAAATTTTTTGTTGACAGATATTTCTATTAGAAGTATTATAAAGTTAGTAAATAAAGTAATTAAAGTTAAAAATCATTTAAAAACAATTTAAAAAGCAGTTAAAAATCATTTAAAAAACATTTCAAAATACTAATTTAAAAATACTTGTTTACTAAAAAATCTCCCAGAAACGGGAGATTTTTTTTTGTGTGAGTAATTTTTCTTTCTATACAGAATATTCTGCACAGGCATATGCATTGTGATTATGAATACTTTCTTCAGTTTCTGCTTCAACTGTAAACCAGTCAAAACCATTCTTCTTCAAGCCCAGATATACTTCGCGTACTAAATCTTCTACAAATCTTGGATTATCGTAGGCATGTTCAGTTACATACTTTTCGTCCTGGCGTTTCAAAAGGGAATACAGAGGGGTGGAAGCACACTCTTCTATCATACTGATAAGGTCTTCTATCCAGAAAAAGTTTTTATATAGCACTTTAATTTTTACAGTTCCACGCTGATTATGAGCCCCGTAATCACTTATTGCTTTTGAACATGGACAAAGAGTTGCAACAGGAACTTTTATTGAAACAAAGAATTTCTTTTCACCACTTTCTGAAGTTTCACCTTCATAAGTGCAGATATACTGCATTATTCCAGAAGAGCCTGTTACAGGAGCTTTTTTTTCAATAAAGTAAGGAAAAGTTATTCTTCCAAAAGCACTCTGAGCATCCAGCTTGGTTCGAATTTCTTCCAGCATATCAAGATAATTATTCATTGAAATGTCTTTATGATACTTATGGAAAACTTCGATAAAGCGACTCATATGAGTACCCTTAAAGTTATGAGGCAGATTTACAAACAGATTTACAGAAGCCGTTGTATTCTGGATTTTTTTATCTTTATCCAGAACCTGAACAGGATACTTTACATTCTTTACACCAACTTTCTGAAGTGGAACTTCACGTGTATCTTCTTCGTTTTGTATATCTCGCATTTTTTCCTCAACCAAAACTTTTTACAGTCTTCTTTCTGCAGCTTCAAGAGTGTTCTGCATAAGCATGGCAATTGTCATTGGGCCAACTCCACCAGGAACAGGTGTGATAAAAGATGTTTTTTCTTTCAAATCATCAAAATCACAGTCACCAATAAGACGGAAACCAGATTTTTTTGAAGCATCAGGAATACGGTTAACTCCAACATCAATTACAACTGCACCATCCTTTACCATATCTTTTGTAAGAGTATGAGGATGTCCAGAAGCAACCACGATAATATCAGCCTGTTTTGTAATTTCTGCCATATTTACTGTTCCTGTATGACACATTGTTACAGTACAGTTCACCTCTTTTCGGGCAAGCAGAATGGAAACTGGTTTTCCTACAATATTAGAACGACCAATTACAACTGCATGCTTTCCGCTGGTTTCAATTCCTGCTTTTTTAAGCATTACAATTATTCCGTGTGGTGTACATGGCAAAAATCCAGGACGACCAATCATAAGATTTCCAACACTTACAGGGTGGAAACCATCAACATCTTTTGAAGGATCTATTGCCATAATGATTTTATCTTCGTTGATATGTTTTGGAAGTGGAAGCTGAACCAGAATGCCGTGTACAGAATCATCTTTATTTAATTCATCTATTAATTTAAGTAATTCTTCTTCTGTTGTAGATTCAGGCAATTTTACAGAACGATCAGCCATACCAACTTCGGCAAGTGCTTTCTGCTTACCAGTTACATATGATACAGATGCAGGATTTTCACCAACCAGCACAACTGCAAGGCAAGGTGTAATTCCTTTTGTTTTTAATTCAGCTGTTTTTTTTGCAACCTCTGCACGAACATCTGCTGCAACCTGTTTTCCGTCAATAATAACTGCACTCATGTAACCTTAATCTCCATATATGGTTTTATTGATAAATAAACTCAAACAATGTATATTTCTAATACAAAAAATATACTGAATATGAAAAAAGGTCGCAATATGAAACGTTTTATTTCACTCTTTATGATTCTCTGCCTTTGTACAGCAGCCATTTTTGCTGAAGACCAGGGTGATGAATACGATGACGGTTATGTATATGAACAGAATGGTGCAGGAGATCAGTTCCTTTCTATAGATTTAATGGCAGACTTCCCATTAACTTTTCAAAAACAGTTATACATTGGTGCAGGTGCTGCAATTTCCTACTATCGTTTTCTTAACAGTAACTTTGCGGTAGGTGGAGATCTTCTTGTCGGATACAATCTTACAATCGGTCAGAAACCTCTTATCACAGTACCAATTACAGTAGGACTTTTATACCAGCCTTACGTTGGAAAATTTGAATTCCCTATTACATTAGGATTAGGAGTTGCTTCATCAACCTGTCAGACAATGACCTACTTCCCTTCACTTACAACAAAAGCTTCGGCAGGTGTCTTCTACAGATTTGCAGAAGGCTGGTCAGCAGGATTAAATGCAAGCATTTTCTGGGTTCCACAGTGGTTCAAAGACTCATCAAAAAATTTCAATGGTGTTTTCACAACTGTAGGAATTAGTGCCCGCTATCACTTCTAATAAAAAGGATTAAAAAATGAAAAAATTATTTGCACTTATTATTTCAGCACTCTTTATATCTGTATATTTTACTTCTTGTTTTTCTCCAATATTTTATGAAATTATGAATGATGTTGCCCCAGAATCAGCTACAGTTTCTGGAAATATTCTTTCAATAGCCCGTTTCAAAACAGGCGGAACAGAATATCTTGCAGTAGCAGCCGATGGTGGTCTCCGCTATAAAAAAGCTGATAATCAGACTCATGGTTCCTGGGCAACTTATAATCTTTCTGCAGCAATTCCAGGCTTTTCTTTCCATACATACGACAACATGACTACAACTCACAATGGATATCAGCTGGTAAAAGTTCTTGCCGATGATGAATACCTCTATCTTATTGCTGCAACATACACAAACTACAATGATTACGGAATTACAGGTATAAAAGATTTTTACATCTGGGCAATCAAACCTGAAGTAAATGCAGATGGTTCCTGGTCTACCACAAACACAGGCTTAATTGCAGTTACTATTCCAGAAAATCTTTTCCCAACATATATTTCTAATGAAATTCAGTACACCGCTTTCTCAATTTTCTCAACAAATGCTCCACAAAACGATCACCGCGCTGTGTTTATCCGAAGCGGACTTTCAACTTGTGCAAACTCAAGCTACACAACACCTTCTTACTATCAGTTGAACCAAGGAAGTATTACTTCTTACACACCAGTAGCATTTGATTCTTCAACTACAGATTATTCTTCTGTTGTCTGGTACAACGGATATAAATTCTCAAGTGCAAAAGTTGCTACAACAGACGAAACTTACAGCGCACCCCCAACCCGTATTTATTATGGTTCAGGCAGTACTTTAAGATACAGCGATACAACAGGAAGCAATTTTACAGATGCTTTCACAACTGACTATCCAATCATCACTCTTACAACAACTGCTGATTCAATCTTAATTGGAAGAGGTTTTCCTTCTTCTTCCAGCACAGTAACTTATGGCGGTATGATTAAGACAAGTCTTACAAATGGTGTGCCAGGTTCTTCAAGCGAAAGTTTCTCTACAAACTGTGCATTTAAACTTACAGCAGCTTACTATATTCTTGCTGCAATAAATGCAACTCCAGATCAGACAGAAACAAACAGTATTTTATATGCAAGTATGACTTTCTACGGAACTGGAACAAGTTCATCAGTTTCTTTTAGCGATATAGGACTCTGGTCTTACTACCCTACAAGAGGAAACTGGAACCGCGAATAAATCTACATAAAATATCAGAGAGAGTATGTCAGAAGATTCACTTTTTGAACAAATTAAAATGATGCAGGAACCCCTGGCCGCCAGAATGCGACCAAGGAACCTTGATGAATACATAGGACAGGATCACATTGTAGGAAAAGGAAGACTTCTCCGCCGTGCGATTGCTGCCGATCAGCTTACCTCAGTTATTTTTTATGGTCCACCAGGAAGTGGTAAAACCACCCTTGCAAGAGTTATTGCAAATCATACCAGATCTAATTTCATTACACTAAATGCAGTTCTGACTGGCGTTCAAGATATCCGAAATTCAATCAAACAGGCAGAAGATTATTATCACCTTTATACCAGAAGAACAATTCTTTTTGTTGATGAAGTTCACCGCTGGAACAAAAGCCAGCAGGATGCCCTTCTTCCCTGGGTAGAAAACGGAACAATCATTCTTATTGGAGCAACTACTGAAAATCCTTTTTTTGAAGTAAACAAGGCTCTTGTAAGCCGTTCAAGAGTTTTCCAGCTGAAAGCCCTTACCACTCAGGATTTACACAAAGCCGCAATGCAGGCTATCACCGACGAAGAAAGAGGTTACGGCCACTGGAAGATTGAGTTTGAAGAAGGAGCTCTGGAACATCTGATTGAAACAGCAAATGGAGATGCCCGCTCCCTTTTGAATGCCCTTGAACTTGCAATTGAAACTACACCAGAAAAATGGGCCCCTTATGAACAGCCTCCAGTTCCTTCTTACGGAACAACCATTTATATCAGTAAGGAATGTGCTGAAGAATCAATCCAGAAAAAAGTTGTACTTTATGACCGCGATGGAGACTATCACTATGATATTATCTCGGCTTTTATAAAATCTTTACGCGGACGAGATCCAGATGCGGCCTGTTACTGGCTTGCAAAAATGGTAGCGGCTGGAGAAGATCCTCATTTTATTTTCAGACGAATGCTCATATCTGCCTGTGAAGATACAGGACTTGCAGATCCAAATGCCATTTCGGTTGTTGAATCCTGTGCACAGGCCTTTGACAGAGTTGGAATGCCAGAAGGTCGGTATTTTTTAGCACATGCCGCTCTCTATCTTTCAACTGCACCTAAATCAAATTCCAGCATGGCCTTTTTTGATGCCCTTGCCGCAGTTGAAAAAGAAGATGCAGAAGTTCCTAATCATTTGAAAGACAGCAGTCGTGATGCAGAAGGTTTTGGACATGGAGCAGGCTATCTTTATCCTCATGCCTACCGTGACCACTGGGTTGCCCAACAGTACCTTCCAGACTCTCTTATGGGACGAGTTTTTTATAATCCAAGTACACAGGGCTACGAAGCAGGCATAAGAGATGAAGTTCTTTCCCGACGAGAACTGCAGATTGCGACAATTCTGGAAAAAAGCCAGAGTTCGGAACAATACACTTCGGAAGAACTGGCTACATCACCAGAAACTACAGGTTCTATAAATGTTTACACTCCCCTTCCAAAAAAAGAAGAAAAATCTGAGTTTGGTGAAAATCCAATTTCTGAATGGTGGGTAAACGAACATTTTAAATCTGGAGACACTAAAAAAGGTGAAAATCTTACCTTCAGTCCTAAAGATCCTGCAAAAGAAGTTATCTTAAACCGTGCAGACCGTTTCTGGCGCCAGAGACTTGATTCAAACCGTGCAGAAGTTCTTCTTGGCATTCGCGATACCATGACTTCTATGGCAGATTTGCTGCGCCATCATCGTTCTTTAATCTGGAATGCTGACAGTGGACTTTTACTTTGGGAAATTGCCAGAAAAACCCCGGAAGGAGTTACCTGCGGAGTTTGTAAAACTGAAAAAGGAAAAGAAATTCTTGAACAGTACGGCAGAACTCTTGGCTCTTTAGACAGACCTATTTTACAGTGCAGAGGAGAATCTCTTTCGGCAGACTTTTTAACACCAAAAGACTTTTACAATCTGCTGGTAAAGTTCCAGTATAACGGAGCAGTTTTTGACAGGCTTTTCTTCACAGACCCATTTGCTTCGGAAACCTCAATCATTGCACTTGCAGATTCTCTTGCAGGCATCCTGACACCCCAGAAAGAATTCTTTGAGGTGGAAGATCCAAACTACAACCGTTACGACAGAGAAAGACCTTCTTCCCACGACGAAGATGAATTCACCTATGAATGTCCTCTGGCCGAAGGGTGGAAAGTTATTATTTCACAGAGAATTCCTTGCCACGGACAAAAAATCAGTGAGCTGGTAAGGCATCAAATTTTATCGCCAGAAAGTCTTGGTCCATTTGCCGAAACTTTGAACAAAATGGAAGCGGCAGAACAGGAATTTTTTGGTGACAGAGATAACATCCTTTTTAACTGGGATGGCGTTTTTATTGCAAATACCTTCCGCAAAAAAGGCCTTACTGTAAAAGTTGCAATGCAAAATCTGAAGGAAAAACGCCGCATTACTCCTGCCGAAATTGAAAAATGGTTCAATCCTACAACTTCGGCTTATGGAGCAAAAATGTGCGAAATGACAGGCAGCGTGGAACTGCAAAAAATCATAAATCTTATGCTGGCAGCCTGCGACAAAACTATTTTCGAATGGAATTCAGAAATAGCCTTTTTAACCATTACAAAATAGTCTGTCCCAAAATTTAGTCTCTTATTGAATCAATATTTGCTTTTCCACCAGGGACAAAAGGCAATACAGTTTCTTCTGGATCAACTGAAACTCTTACAAAACGAGGTTTTACAGGATTTTTTGTATCGAATGCCTTTTTGTACCAGTCTGGATCTGTATCGGCATCAATTGCTTCTATTCCAAATCCTTTTGCAATGCTCAGTAAATCTGGAACTTTACCAAAAACTGAAGCAGAATAATTCTTATCAAAAAGGAATTTCTGCTGCTGGTAAACCATACCCAAAGTTCCGTTCTGGAAAACAATGATTGTTACAGGAAGATTTAATTCTGCAAGGGTAGCCATTTCCTGAATATTCATCATGATTGAACCGTCTCCACTGAAACAAACAACTCTTGAATCAGGATTTGCGATGGATGCACCAATTGCGACAGGAAGACCAAAGCCCATTGTTCCAAGAGAACCAGAAGTCAGGAAGGATCGAGGTCTTTCTACAGGATAATACTGGGCTGCCCACATCTGATGCTGACCTACATCGGTGGTAGCAATAAGTTTTTCTTCCAGAATACCACACTCTTTTGCGTAAGAAGGAATCTTAGCAATTATATCTCTAGGATTTGCCTGTTTTTCACTCTTTGGACGGCCACAAGCTACAGAAGTATTCTCTTCTTTTACTTTGATGATTTTTTTAAG
>JAEEGL011024780.1_pt1 | contig 17486 bp, 19 predicted proteins | sample 9134231 | NCBI WGS metagenome assembly JAEEGL01 (sample SAMN16246548, study PRJNA631951) | gut metagenome | biome: gut microbiome; feature: rumen; material: fiber-attached | host: Bos | place: Iran: Karaj | collected 2018-10 | reverse complement strand
TTCACAAATTGTACATTGTAAATTGTCAAATTGTAAATAATATGATACTTGACAGAATAGACGAACTGCTCAAAGAAGTGCAGGAACTAAGCGCCAAGAACGCCGATGAAGTGGAACAGCTCCGACTGAAATAGCTCAGCGAGCAAGGTGAGATCACAGCCCTGATGAACGACTTCCGCAACGTTGCAGCCGACCAGAAGAAGACGGTCGGCATGAAGATCAATGAACTGAAGACACTCGCCACCGAGCGCATCAACCAGTTGCGTGAAGCATGTGAGACGCAGGAGAGTGCCGACGAGACCATCGACCTGACGCGTACACCCTACCCCATCCAGCTCGGAACACGCCATCCGCTGACGATTGTCACCAACGAGATCATCGATATCTTCTCACGCATGGGCTTTGTCCTGGCCGACGGTCCTGAGGTGGAAGACGATCTCCACGTGTTCACGAAGATGAACTTCGCCGCCGACCATCCCGCCCGTGACATGCAGGACACCTTCTTCGTCTCCCAGCATCCCGATGAGGTCACGAAGAACATCCTCCTCCGTTCGCACACCTCTTCTGTACAGGCCCGTGTGATGGAACGTATGCACGACGAGAACGGCAAGCTCACAGCGCCCATCCGCGTCATCTGTCCAGGTCGTGTTTATCGTAACGAGGCCATCACCGCCCGTGCACACTGCTTCTTCCATCAGGTGGAAGGACTCTATATCGACAAGAACGTATCCTTCACCGACCTCAAGCAGGTACTCCTCTCTTTCGCTAAGGAGATGTTCGGCCCAGACACCAAGATCCGTCTGCGCCCCTCTTACTTCCCCTTCACGGAGCCCTCTGCTGAGATGGACATTTCCTGCTTCATCTGTGGTGGCGAGGGTTGTGGCTTCTGCAAGCACACCGGATGGGTAGAGATTCTCGGTTGTGGTATGGTCGATCCCAACGTGCTCGAACTCTGTGGCATCGACTCTAAGGAGTACACGGGCTACGCTTTCGGTATGGGTGTCGAACGCATCACCAATTTGAAGTACCGCGTCTCCGACCTACGTATGTTCTCCGAGAACGATACCCGCTTCCTCGAAGAATTCGAAGCAGCCAACTAAATACAACAAATCCCCGCCAATCAATCAGCGGGGATTTTTATTTTCACACGCATTCATTCCGTCACGTCCTTCATCAGACTGTTCAACCACGCTTTCCACCTACTCACCATCGTAGGCGGAATCGGGGCTTCATCCTCATAGTCCACAGGTTCTGGCTCTGGTGCCGGTGCAGGTTCTGGTGCAGATTCCGGCTCAGGTGCAGGCTCCACCTCGAACTCCAGTTCCGTCTGCGTAATCACCTCACCCACTGTTCTCTTCGCAGGCTTATACAGTTTGGGAATCAGGTCCTCATAGAAATCATCATCACTACGATGCACATCAGCCTGTACCTCTCTGCGCAGGTCATCCTCCAGTCCCGTCGCCAGGATGGTCACCTTCGCATCCTCACCCAGACTCTCATCAGTCGAAGTACCCCAGATCACATCGATATTGGGATCCAGCTGGTCAAAGAAATCGTCAATCTCCTGCATCTCGCTGACAAAGATGGGATGCTCCTCGCTCGCGTAGATATTAAATAGGATACGCTTGGCCTTACCGATATCGTTGCCATAGAGCAGCGGCGAATCCAGCGCATCGAGGATAGCCTTCTCCACACGGTTCTTGCCATTGGCACGACCCATCGCCATGATAGCCCCACCACCATTCTTCATCGTGGTCTCCACATCGCGGAAGTCGAGGTTGATCGAACCATCGCTGTGAACGGTGATCAATTCCGCAATACCCTTCACGGCATCCTTCAGGATATTGTCTGCCCGTTGGAAGGCTTCTTTGATGGATACTTCCGAATTGGAATAGACATCACACAGCCGCTCATTGTTCACGATTAGGATGGCATCCACGTTCTTCCTCAGCTCATCCACACCTTTCAGCGCCTTGATGATCTTCTTTTTCTTCTCAAAAAAGAAAGGAATCGTCACCACACCGATTGTCAGCAACCCCAAATCCTTGGCCACCTTTGCCACCACAGGTGCAGCACCGGTACCCGTACCGCCACCCATACCAGCCGTCACGAACACCATCTTGGTTCCGTCGGAGAGCAGTGTCTTGATATCCTCCACATTGTTCTCTGCCTCCTGACGTCCGAGTTCCGGATTCGCACCAGCACCGAGACCTGTGGCGCCAAGCAACATCTTCACTGGCACGGGCGAACCCTTCAACGCCTGACTATCGGTATTGCAGACGGCGTACGTCACACCCTCCACACCCTCGTTATACATATTCCTCACCGCATTGCAGCCTCCACCACCAACGCCAATCACCTTGATGATGCCCTGCATCGTATCCCTTACTTCAGGGAAAAATGGTATAATCTCCTCACCCATATCTCTTTATAACTAAATGTCTTGGTAATGTTATCACCTTCAACCTCTCATACCAGACACGTCCCGCAATATGCTTCTGCGTATGACTGCTGATAATATAGTAACTAGCCCTGTATTCGTCCATCAGTTCGAGAAACACCTTCTTGATACGCGAGCATTTCTCGTTGATGGCGTTATCGAGCGGATTCACCAAATGATCCACACTCTCCTCAATCTTCTCCTTGTCCATCATCTTTGCCGTTTTCAGATAATAGTTCATCAGTTCCTGCCGATAGTCGCGCAAACGCTTGAACTCGATACCCTCCGGATGCGCCAGGAACAGCAAATACACTGCTTTATGTACAGGCTGCAACTCCACCTCCGTCTGGTTATAATCCTCCAGCACAAACCGATAGTCTTCCGTTATCACCAACCGTGACAGTTTTCCCCTTGCCGCCTCTATGCGCAGTTCCTCCAACAGCGGCACACCGATGGCCCTCAACAACAGGTCGTTACGTCCTGCAGCTGCCAGTTGCTCCGTCAGTCGTCTCACCTCCGAAGCCATCTCCTCTGGTGTCATTTGTCGCTGTTCTGTCATTCCGTTTGCAAAGGTAGCAAACTTTTCGCATACCACCAAATCTTCGCAAGGCTTGCGGAAAATCCTACCGACCCTATCGGATCATCTGTTTTTATAGTACTCGTTCACCAAGCTACGGTAGCCTAGCTGTTTAAGCTGGGCATAATCGGTCTTGTAGTTGGTCTTGTTGTGTTTTCCTGTGCTGAGAAATCTGATGTTCTGCTGAAGGTATTGGTCAATCTCACGGAGGCCGTCGGTCCGATTGATGACGGGGAAAAACCATCTCGACCATGTGAGCGATTCCGTATCATCATTCTCGAAGAAAATGCGGTTGAAATGATTGATGAGTCCTTTCATCGCCTTTTCATTCTCCATGTGGTTCCTGACTTTCCAACGCATCAGCGACTTGGCAGCCCGACGGATCTTGCCTTTCATCTTCTTCTTGGTCGCTTCTGAGATGTCTATGTCACGGGCGTGGCATTTGAAACCCAGAAACTCGTAGGCTTCGTCGGGCGAATAGATTCTCTCCTTGTCGGGATTGATTTCCAGACGGTATTTCCTGAGAAACTCTGCCATCTTGCTTTTATGCGCCATGAGTGTCTCGTGGTCATCGGCAAAGAGGATGATATCATCAGAATAGCGGGCGTAAACGACGTTGGCATCGCTGAAATACCGATCCACTTCTTTCAGGTAGACATCAGCCAGGAAAGGCGACGTGGGCGTGCCCGCCATCACGCCATGCCGCTCAACGATAATCTCACCGTTGTATTCTACTCTGTTTTCGGTCAGCATCCTCTCGAAGAAACGGTACAGAGGCTGGTCGTCAGCCATCATTTCTGCCAGCATCGGCAACAGGATGTCGATAGAGATAGAGTTGAAATAATCGTGGATATCCAGTTTGTAGGCCCACATTGGGCGGTCTCCGATAGCCTGCCGGATGCGGAAGATGGCGTCGCTGGCCTTGACGCCCCGTCGGAAGGCGTAGCAGTTGGGCGAGAAACACCCGTCGTAGTCATAGAGCTTGAAGGCGATGAGTTTGAGAATTGTCATCTCGTCGGGAGCGAAACTGTAGACCACCCTTTTCTTGTCCGTCCCCATCTTGTTGACAATCTTCTTCCTGGGAATGCCCAAGCCTTCCCCTTGCCCGATCTTCTGTGCCAACGGGAGGTACGCTTCACGTTCCACATAGCTGTCGGCATCCTTGAACTCATGCCAGGTGAAACGGCCTTTCATCAGCCGGTAGGCAAGAAACTCCTCCCAGGTCTCTTGTCGGACGAGTTGGTTCAAAATGCTTTCCATTGTAAAAAAAGAAAAAGGGGAATGATTTTGAATCCGCAAAATTGCGGATCACGAGAGGATACCTTATCCTGTTGCCTGCAAAACATATAGATGCGGATAAGGCTGCCTCCTTTGCAGGCGCAGCCGTGCTGCATCCCCTTTTTCAATTGATATCAGCCCATAAACTTGCGAATGCGCCCTATGACATAGCTCCGTTCGTTGGGCATCTGCGTGTAGAAGTTGATGTAGGGAATACCCAGTTTCTCGGTATACATCCTGGCTATCAGATACTTCACACCAGCATCGTGACTGTGACCGTTGCCGAGCATCACCACGCCCTTGGCTTTGCCGTCGCTTTCGAGCACGAAGGTGTAGGGCTGGCCCCATTCGGCCTTATAGACCTGTGTCGGACGGGTTGTGTAGAGTTGGCACTCGTCGGCAACGAATCCCACAAGATCCGTCACCTTCACGTTTTCACGGATGGTGTACGACGGGAATTCGCTCATCAGGATCTCCTTGAAATACGCATTCCATTCCGAGGCGGTCTTCTCTTTCTCCACAGCCGGAGCGGCATAGTTCTGTGAGGGACGAGCCTGAGCCTGTTGCGTGGGTCGGGCCTCTTTCTGTGAGTTCTCGATATAGTCCTGCGCAGCATCCTTCGCGAGACCCACAATCTTTAACAATACTTTTCCAAAATCCATAGTTGTCTGTTTTTATTGATGAGTTAGTTAATTACAGCTTAAAAATTCTTTCTGACGCCCTGCCACTCGGGGAATTTCATCTTCAGGTATTCATCGTCGAGGAAGAGTGCCGACTGACCTACCTGGCCTTTCAGCTGCCAGTCGAGCCATTTCACCACAGCCTTGGCGTAGTTGCCGCCATGCTTCTCGTAATAAGTACCGCTGTGACCGTCCTTCGAGTTCAGCATCACCACGGGAATATTGTCGGCGATGCGCTCATAGTCCTTCTGAGCATTGCCGTAGGCTATGTCGCCAGGGCCTCCGATCATATAGAACATCGGCGTGTGAAGGTTCTTGAGCTTCTCTTTAGTGGTACCCATCATCTCCATGTCGCCGATACCTGAATTCAGCATCACGCAGGTTTTGATACGCGGATCATGAGCAACGCCCAGCACCTGGGCTCCGCCACACGACTGACCCATTGCGGCCACATGGTCGAGGTCGAGACAATGGTAGTATTCCGAACCTGCGGTAGCATTCTGATCGATCAACCAGTCGAGCACTTCGAGCAGCATCTTCGGATAAGTGCTGAACTGCGGTGCTGCGGGCTGAGTCTGCTTCTTGTTCTTCTTAGCCTTCTTTGCTGCCTCTTCGCGCTGTTTGGCCTGCTGCTCCTGCTGAGCCTTCTTCTCCTCGGCCGTCATCGGCAGGATTTTCTCACCGTTCGCCATGATCACATCACCCTTGGTTTCAGGATAAGCCGACTTCAGCACACCACGCCACTGCGCCATCACATCTGCCTCGTCGTACGGGCCAATGGCAGCGGCCACATAACCGTAGGAGGCCACCTCGCTCAACAGCAGGCGCATCTCCACATTATTATTAAAGCAAGCACCGTTGGCATAGACAATCACAGGCAGGGCACCCCGCTTGGCCACGATCTCTTTCAGGTTCTGCGGACGATACACCGTAAAACCCGGACAAGAGGCATCGCCCACCACTTCCGACTTGAACGGTCCTGTACCACCTTCTTCCACTACTTGTTTCTGAACGGTCTGGGCATCCATCAGCCCCACACTCATGGCGAACATCATCGCCGACATTAATACTTTCTTCATAACACAGTTATAGCTTACGTTGTTAATCCTCTCGTTTCCGATCGTGTTCTACGAACACGCTGCAAATATACACATTTTCTTTGAATTTCCGCTCATATCATCGAAAAAAGTGCGGAAAAACTTCTTTTCTGAGGTTTACCGGCAATCAAAAAGGATTTTCCTACGATTCTCCTTCGGCCTCACCGCGAAGTGAATCCAATAGGTCGAGCCGCGCTTCTCCTGAATCAGCTCATCGAAGTCACGCTTCGTACCGTCGGAGATATCCAGCAGAATCCCCGCCATCCTGATCATATGCTCTGGGCCATAGCATTTGATATCCACCGCACACCCCGTCAGATGATTACTTCCCTTCGCACCCCCACACTTCCTATTCACCTCCTCACTCCGATACCCGCTTGAAATGACCAGAGGGACTTCCCCTCCTGAGTAGGAAAGGCTACGGGTAGGCGAGCTTTGCTCGGGAATGGGGTTAGGGGTGGTCTGATCGTTTGGGGGAGAAACAGTATGACCGTACAACGTATTATAACTATATCGGAGCTCTTCCAGCCAGTTCTCACACAAATTCTTCAGGTTCTCTATCGCTTTTCTGCTGGGTATATTCCCATCGCTAGTGATATAACTCGTTTTGGTTAACTCCCCGAGCGTAAAGTGCTCGGAGAGTTTCATTTCTTTATTAATACTTACTTCATTCATACTATTCACTATTCATTATTCACTATTCACTTTTATAATGTTACGCATGATACGTGATACGCCATCAGAGCATGACAACGCCCGTCTTACGATAAACAGACTTATAGCTCTTGCCCTCTTTGGTCTCGCCCACCTTCTCTGCAAGACGGTCTTCAATCAGACGCTTCGTTCGGACACGCGCACTACCCTCGCTGTTCAACTGGAAGCAGCGCATGACATCGTCCACCGAGAATTGCTCCGGCAATCGCTCAAAGGCCTCGTATGTCCTCTGCCGACGCTGCACATTCACTGAGGCATCTTTCAGCTTGTTGTCAAAATAAGCCTCTGCCATTGCCCCGAAGTAATGGCGCTGACAAGCATACTGGATGTTCGTAATGAGTTCTGCGAGTCGCCAGTCCACCTCATCCGTCTCAAATTCGCCACACCAGTATTGACCGTCCTGATGCATCTTGTCCCAGTGGCGCATCACAATGAATGGCGCAGAGAAATTCAATCCGTGATAGGCACAACGCTTCAGCAGCATCTCGTCGGCTTTGGAATCATTCTCTTTAGCATCAGCCATACGACGGGCCGTCCACTCGAAGAGTTCACGCACCAGTTTCTTAACCGTGAGCTCACCCTTCATGCGATCCAGTTTTTCCGCCCATTCCTTCAGATGCGCATCACTTTCAAAGTCGACCGCATCCTCCCACTCCATCATTTCGAAGTTGGTTGACGGCAGAGGGATACAGGTCAGGCGGGTGGCCAGACCTGATCCGAAGTTCTGCTCATTCACCATCTTCTTCAGGGCAATCGGCGTACCTGTGTAGATGAAGTTCCAGATGACATAGAACTCCTGAAACACACTGTCTACATTCGAATAGGCCTGACCATCCTCCTCATTATGGAAGGCTTTCAGCTGCAGGGCCTGCTTGTCGATATAAGCCCCGCCCTTCTGCAACGAAAGCGTGTTGTCGAGCTCCGTATCGAAGGTCAGCATGTGCAGCTGTATCGGCTCACCGTCCACCTCCTCAATGGCGTTCACCATGTCTTGAATAAACTGCGCATTCGAGGTACGAGCCGGATGAATGCGCACCACCACTTTCGGCTTTTTAGGCTTCTCTTTATTGGCACCCTTGATACGCATCTGCTCACGATAGGCATTGATAGCCTCCTTACCAATCTTGTCAGCAGCCACAATCGGTGCCGCAAGCAGCTTAAACAATCGCGTCGCAAACGACTTTCCACTGGCAGGGTCGCCGATGATTAGCGTCGAGTTATTCAGTCTGCGCAGCTCCTCCGGACGATGATAGAACCTATACGTACATCTCGTCATCAGCGTCATCATCAATCCCCCCGCCACGAACATCGCCGCAGGATACTGGTTCTTCTTCAGTCCCTTGCAGATATCCCTCAGCAATGGATAGTCCTTGCTCAGTTCCTCGATCTGCGCACCCCACTCCCATAGCCAGCGCGCTATGTTATCGTCTTTCAGCTGTGCGGCTCTATTCTCGACACCCAACGCTTTGAGTACAGCCTGTATCTCGCGTGTCCGCCCCTTGGCGACATCTTTCGTAGCAGAGTCCACAATGCTCTTCATCTCGCGCGCGTCCATACCGTAGTTAGGAAGGATCTGCAATAACCAATCGGGCTTATTGTCACAGATGGTACGCAGATGCACAGCCAGTTGATGCACAGAAGTATTACGCTCGCCCTCCGACGGTTCTCCACCGTGCCGGCGCCACCATTCAGCAATAATGTCCTTATACGGCACACCTTCAAAGCAAGAAGGATAAGATATCTGCGAGTCAATATTGGTTGTCTGATTGCCAACCGTCGCTTTCATTGCATTCTCCCAAGGCTTGTAATGCTTATTGGCCTTCTTTGCCTCAGGTGGCAACTCTTCCAGACCTTGTTTCTCACGATCCTTCAGCACCTGATACTCTCCAGCACTCTCTTCTACCGTCATGGGTTCCTCAAAGATAGCATCGTCCAAATATGGCAAGTCTTCCTCAGAGCCACTTGTCGAATAAACCACGCGCTGCAAGTCTTTAGCATTGGTGTCCATCTCTATCTGTAAGATAGTGGCCACTCGTACCTGATTCTCCAATATGGTCTTTCCTCTCTCCCTTCGACAGACCAAATGCCAACCACCGCTTGGCGAACGTTCCAACATCAACAGTCCTATCTCTTCTTTCTTTGAGAGTATCTGTGATTTGTATTGTTCTGCCTGATCACGATTGTAGCAGTCAATGTCATGAAAGAACGTCGAGCTATAGTGTTTGCAGCCAGCCAACACGCCATTCACAGGGCGAGCATTATAGGCCAACTGCAGCAAGTTAGCCTTTGCCTCTTTATGACCCTCACGATAGCTCTGCAAGTTTCGCAGATTGCTGCTCGAATTGCGCAATGCCATCAGAGCTTTCCTGTTTTTGACAGGGCGGACTTTCTTATGCCCGCTCCTGTCGATGTAGATATAACTAATCATCCGTATTATTTCCTTTCAGGTTTAACAAAACTCAATCTGATCCAGTTCATGCTCGATGAGCGCATTCTTGGCATCGTTCGCATGTTCGTCAACCAGCCCCATGATGGCAGCAGTGCCATAGTCCTTGGGGAAACTACCGAACACCTTGACGCGTTCCAGACTCTCCTTCACCCAGCCCCACGGCAGCTTCTTCACCAGCACATCCTTCTGGCGAGTCTTCGGCCGTTGGCGGTTGTAGGCCTTAAAGGTTAAACGACCTGTGTTCTCGTCATAATAAAGAACACCTTCCACTCTCTTGCCAGTCACGAGTCGACTCAGCAACTCCATGGCGTTCATAACAAATACATACTTTTTGCACGATGTGCGAAAATTCTCACGCTTGTTCATAATCTTGTCGAATTTATGAGCATTGGAAAAGCGAAGTGTTTTTCAGTTGAGCTCAATTTCTATCCGGATACTTTTCCCTCTTCGCTCATTCCTCCGACTCGGTTATTAATTATTCTTGGAAACTAATTGCCATAATTATCCATAATTTCCATAATAATCTATTACGGGATATTACGATATATTACGGGAATTCGTTTCTCAATCAATCACTATCTCATGCGTTCCTTTAAGGCGAACCACAGCTCCCGTTTGCAGACCTGCATTCTTCAGGCCGTCGCTCATCTGCCATTTCGGACAGACGAAATCCTTTGGCACCTTCAGCTGCATCATCGTGCAGATCCTGGTACCGTCGTTCTCCACATCCTTGTGCTGACATGAGGCACACCATTTCCTCACGCGCACACGATACATATTCAATAACGTCTCCACAACCATTATTCACTAATCACTATTCACTGTATCAGGTCAAGCACAAACTGTCGTCCCTTCTCCGTCCAGACGAGACTCGACTCCAGTTTCCTGCGGCCGTCCTTTCCATGCACGTAACGGTAACGGTCCTCAGTAAGTTCCTGATGCAGATACTTCTGAGTAAGCCGCCACTGACCGCGCGCCCAACGGATGATATTCTTGTCGGCCAGAAACGAGTTCAGGTCGCGGCCATCCATTCCGAAGGGTTTACCGATCTCAGTCGGCGTGTAGCAGAACTTGCTGTAACGGTTCAACTTGGCCAGTTCCTCGCCGAGGATGTCGTCAGCCTCATCGAGCACCTCCTCGTCGCAGGACAGCAGACGGATCTCTTTCGGCCTCTTACATCTTCCTTCTTCCATCTTACTTCTGACATCGCGCTCCAGTTCTTCCCAACGAATCACCAGCTTTGCCCGTGCCTCGTCGTTGAACTTCGTGGCGATGTAGAGACACTCGGTCTTGGAAAGGAAATAGCACGGTCGCGACTGACCATTGATATCCTCATAGGACCCGAGCGCAAATTTGCGCCCGGCTATCTGAGCCCAGGCGGGCTCCATGTTTCGGATGGCCTTTAGCACATCCTTGTGTTGCTTACCCGTGAGCGCTGCAATCTCCAGCGAGGTCATGCGCTGCTCACCATCATTATTAACACTGTTGTTTTTGATCATACTGATCTGAATTGCTTTCTGTTTCATAATTGTTTTCTTTTTTAATTAATAATGTCACACTGGGGACAGGAACCAGTGTGATGTTTTTCTAAAATGTCACAGTAGTTCCTGTCCCCAGTGTGACATTAATCAGGCCTTCCTGATTGGTTGTTTGTAGCAGTAAGTCAAAGATCGCTTTGTCCTTTCGACACTGCAAAATTACGCACAAAAAAAATGCGCTCCAATCTCTTGGAACGCATTCGGTAACAGTTTTCGGTAAGTCTTAAAAAGTTCGGTAAAAACCCCTGTCCGTTTTACCGAACTTCGGTAACAGCTTCGGTAAATCTTACAGATTCTTCCTTAAAAACTCCATTAGAACGATCTCGCGGACAGAAGCCCCATTCTCCTTCCACTTATCTATAGGGAGGCGCATGTAGGGGTGGTTGCTGATGGTGCGCTGCACCTTACCCTCAGAACACGGATAGTCAAACCGCATGGGCAGATTCATGTTCTCAGCCTTACGCTCAAAATCGCTCACCGTACCCTCGTAGCCGCAGCAGTCGCGTGCCACACAATAGACCACCGCCCACGACGATGATGCCCAGAACAGCAAGCTCCCCTCGCTGACAGCCTTCTTCACCCGCGTGAAGACATCACCCGTCTCAGCCTTCTGCTTTTTGTGACGGACCACAATAGCTGCACAATCACGGTACGACAAACTGGGTGCCTCCTTCACGATACTGCGCACAACACCCGTTATCCTCGGCTCCTTGTCGGCAGTCAGCAGGATAGGACTGTACTTCTCGTTCATCGGCAACAGCCATTTCTGCTGCTGGTCGTCGGTGAAGTACACCTTCGCCGTATACTCTCTGTCTACCTCGGCCAGCACGATATCACCGTCGTGTGGCACTGCGCCGATCTCCATCCGCAACAGGTCACCCTCGTGAATGTCGGCACCGATCATCGAATCGCCCTGAGCCGGCATATCCATCACTGGATGAAGGCCCACAACCGATTTCGGCACATAATAATAGTCGTCGATCATCTGCTCACCAGAGTCCTTTGGCGAACCACAGTTCACCTTGTTTTCCAACACGGGGATTGGCGTGTCGCAGATCTCGTACTTGATCCCCTTACGGTCAAATTCAGTAAACACCTCTTCAGGTGTCATCACATACGGCTCGTAGCCGCTTACTTCTTTGTTCTTTGTCATTTTTGCAAATGTAGTTTAATAATTAGACAATCTTTACGTTACACGTAATCTGGGGTGCAAATATAACAATGGGGGTGTCCCAAAACTCAGGACACCCCACAAACTTTTAATATCTTTTAAGAATATATGCTTAAAAAGAAAGATTTCTCACAGAAAATTTGGAAGTTACGGAATTAGTTCGTATATTTGCAGCGTCAAATGTATGTTTGACTATCCGGTAAACATTCCAAGAGAATGCCGAGGGGAGTAAGCCAGAACCGCCCCTGCTCCATTTAAGCCACTCATGAGTGGCTTTATTATTTCTCATACATCTTCTTCAAGACAGAGTAAAATGGGATCAGCCGATTTTCCTCAATTTGGCCAAAGATCGATCATTTGTCCATACAAGTTGAAGAAGAATTAGCGAGATTTCTTGGAATCAGTCCAAAATCGCCGTAACTTTGCATCAGAAATAAAATATATTTTGCACATTCCAAATTCAGACAAACCCGTAATGTACTAGGCTCGCAGTGGCAGGCTTTTTTCTGTATTATACCGGTGGAATCTCTCTCAGTTCCATAATATCAAGCATATGGAACATCACATCCTCGATCTTTGCATGCCAACTCTCATGGAAATGGCCATAGTACCAATATCGTAACGGATGATTCTTTGAATATAGATAATTGTAGATATTATCCATCACCTGTCGTTCATATTTGATATCATTCAGTAATTCTTCATCTTGCTCAATCCAGTTTTCAAGGAAATGATGCGACGATAATTCACAGAATGATGGCGAAGTATGGGTAATGACGGTATCAACAGCGCATCGACTATCAATATCATCAAGCTTTTTCTTGTCGAAAACAGGCTCTTCATTGGGCCAATATACATTCGGCATTAACAAGTCCTGCGGATTAGGTAAATGATATTGCTTAGATGCCATACGATAAGTCCTGTCGATAGATGTAGCGCCACCTACACAAAGGATCGTATGACCACAAACTTTGATGACGGAATAATCAGGTAATGTCATCCAGCGTTGATGTTTTATGGGCATACTATTGAAATATGCGGGATTGTCATGATTGCCCCTGATGAATACCAGCCAATTGTTGGTTTTTGAGAGCTTCTCACAACAACGCTTGTAAATATTCTCATAGTAGCCAGGCCTTTCGAAGCCAAAGCCACAGTCACCTGCAACAATAATCAACGTATCCGTCATTCCGTACTGAACACAGCACTTAAATACGAGGGGTGTTATATCGCCATGAATATCACCACTCACCACGATGCCCTTCGCCTGCGGAAACTCTATTATATCACCTTTTTGCACCATATTATTATAATGTGCAAAGATACAAAAAAATACGGTGAAACACGAATGTTTGGACAACTTTTTGGCTTTTTTCCGCGATTTGTCCAAAGATCGATCATTTGTCCATACAAGTTGAAGAAGAATTAGCGAGATTTCTTGGAATCAGCCCAAAATCGCCGTAACTTTGCATCAGAAATAAAAATAGAAGTTAGTTTTTCTTTTTCATACGATTCCTTTAATAATGCTTTTAATATAATGGTTAGTTAATAATGGTTGATTCGCTTAAGCCTCGCAGTGATTGCGAGGCTTAAGTGTGTTATACGACTTACAAACCTGTCCCCGTGGGTTCACATCTTTTTTCGAATGATCACTTCAGAACCGTCCACATGATTCGCTTATCATAATTCACCTTCAAGAGTGCGAGAAAAATGGGAAAATTGGGGACGGTTCTGAATTTTCTATTATTGGGCAAACTTGCATTTTTTGCAATCTGGGTTATGCAAAAAGCTTGATGCCCCGAAGGCTCTGCTCTCCTCGAACAGGATGTATTGATGACCTTTGTAATCAAACAACTCAGCTCTGATACTCTTTTCTGAGGTTGATTCCATTAGGATATCCCTCTTTTCATCATGTTTTACCCATAATAGCGACAACATCACTCCGAGCAAACCAAATAAAGCGATACCAAGTACAAAGCCTTCCTCATGCTCTGCCCAAATCTTCTTAAACTTATATTTCATAACCAAATGTTTTATTTATGATACACTATACACAACTAGCACCACCACTCTAGCAACTTATATTCTCTGATAAGATGATACAGATGGAGGGCTTTCTCTTGACGGAGTGTTGTTATTGAAAGAATTGCTCTTGTTCTGTCACCCTCTGACTGTGCATCCTTTATGGGAGTGCGTCGAAAAAAGCGCTTTTCGTTTCTTACGTTCACATAAACGGGATAATCGGCTATTCGATCCTCGTCATTATCCACCTCATACAAATTTCCACCCACTTTTGTGAACTTCAATTCTCCAGAAAAGGAATGATGGAGCCAACTTTTAAATACAGCATCCTCCTCCATAATGATGTCAATAAGCCGAATACAGATAGCAATGTCGCGAACAACAAAATCCTTGTGTTCCAAAAGACTATCACATTTAATGCAATCATGCATTCTTTGGAGTTTTTTCTTTTCGAGTGCCAAGAGGTAAATATAGTCCCAATCTTGGTCTTTTGCCAACAGCCGTTTATAGGCATGTATCGGATTCTTCTTTTTCATACTTTACAGCATTCAAATAGTTAAATAAAGACTTAGCCTTGAACCTCTTCCCTTCCTAAAACTATTTTTGATTGTATTTTTTCACTATGATTATATACTTTTATCGCATCTCTCATTATGTCATAATGGTCGAATGCGAGTTTAGGTAGGTTAGTAATCGGGAACCACTCTGCTTTGGCAGCATCATCCTGACCCTTTACTGCTTCAGGGGTGTCTATAATAGCGAGATATGCCATTGTGATTGTTCTTCCTCGAGGATCACGATCAACCTTTGAGTACACACCAATCAGAGAAATGTCTTTTACCTTCAAGTTTGTCTCTTCTTCGAGTTCGCGAAGGGCGCATTGTTCGATTGTCTCATCCATATACATGAATCCTCCAGGGAAAGCCCACGAACCTTTATATGGATCGTTACCTCTTTGAATGAGTAGCACTTTAGGAAATGGTTCGTTAGTCATTACTACACAGTCGGCTGTGACTGATGGTCGGGAGTGATCGTAGGGATAAGAATACCATACGCCACCTATTTTCGGTGGATTACCTATGGCGAAGTGTATATCGGAGTAGTCGGCTACGAGGTTAGACAATAACTCCAGTTCAATGCGGTAAGGATTTGATGCAGGTGTATCGTCATCCACCAGCGAAAGTAAATGTTCTACCCTAGCCTTTGCCCACTCGTACTGTTCTATAGTTTCTATCATAGTCATAATTCATTTCATTTTACTAATGTGTCATAATAATAATTAACAGCTGCTTCCACACACTTTTCATATGTTTCTTCCCACATTCTTTTTCGCAACCTTCAAGTTCTTTTTTTCGCGTTTTGTACGCAACTGGGGGATGTGGCAATCATCCTCTATGAGATATTCCAGTAACCCTACGCTAAGTCCGCTATGTTCTTGAGATGAACCATAGCGTGCTTTAAAAGACTCTCTTCGTCTTTGTTTGTCTTTTTTCTTCATGTCGTTTCTTTTAAAATTAGTTTCATGTATTCTTTATATTTTGCTTGCAGTACTTCCTTATTTAAATCTTCAGGCAGTTCATCTAAACAGTTAGAGATAACAGCTAAAATATCTTCGCAATTATCCAAATTGCCTTGTTCATACTCCATTTGTAAACTTTCATACTTTTTAATCAGATAGAGTACTGTCTGCCTATACTCTTCTCCCTCTCTAATGATGTACTTACATTCTTTTCGCTCTCTTTGTCTGATTTCTCTGTTCAATGCGCCAAGTTTTCTTTCCGTCTCGCCTATTCTTTTATTAGTCCTGCTCACCCTCCTTTTCCAGGACTCTGGCATTTGCATCTGTTTCAGCGTTCTTTTACTCTCTTCAATTTTTTCCCATGCCGCTCCGACATTTTGACTTTCCAGTTTCTCATCAGCTTCATCCAATAGTTCATTTGCCTTTACTATCATCTCTCTTACCTGCTTCCACTCTTCCTTATGAAGGTCTATTTCATTTTGATTCTGCTGCAAAAAAGCCTCTATACTACAAAGGTCGGTCATCATTACCTCCGCATTGGGGTTATAATAAAGCTCTGGGTCGTATGACACGATGTACAGATGCTCCATGTGTCCGGCCTGAGGGTCTGGTTTCAGTCCTAATTTCTGCTGGTATTTTATTGCGAAGTAACTATGAACCTTGGCATAGACCTCCTGCATTTCATCGGGCGTCATTGTGATGCGCTGTAATGGTTCCTCCACATCCTTCAAATGATAGCGTATCAGGATATGCAGTCCTTCGCCAGACACAGACCTCGACGCCATCACCACGTATGGGTTTTCGCGAAGTTTATTTATTGCCTCCCTAATCTGTCCTTCTTTTATATGATCAATATCCAAATAGCATAAATCTGTCAGTCCCACGACATCCTCCCTTCCTTTTCCTCCATAGAAAATAGCACACGGAGCAAATGCTGGAAATCGCGTAGCCTTCATTTCCTTCAGTTTCCTCCTGATGTTCTTCTTCTTTCCATTTTTCTTCTCGTTCCATTCCAAGTACTGTCTGTATGTCTGTGTCCTGGTACAGATCTCCTGACTGAACTGCATCATATATACAATCCTGTCAAGCTCCGTCTCTTGAAGCTTTGCAGCCTTCACACTCTTGAATATACCTACTCGCATTGTTTACAAATGCGTTTTACAACCTCGCCCTTTCTTTCAAGTAATTCCACAGAGATAACGTTCTCTGGTTTCAGCATCCAGAATGTTGCCTGAATACTGCGGTTGCGCTTATGTGTGCGGCCTACTTCCTTGTCACGTCTATCTAAGTCAAATATGGCCTCCCAACTCTTTTCAATCTCCTTTTGTATCTCAACAGGATAATCATCAAAGCCATGACTCCTACCAGCTTCCTTCTTCAGCAAATCAATTTTCTTGCTGATTCTTTTCCAATTTGTTAGTGGGTATTGATTCAACACATTATGCCAATTGCAGAAATCAGAAAGAAGCACCTCATTATCAGGTATCTCAATTTCCATATAGACCGATATTCTTTCATGGATATCAAGACAACTTCTTGGTGGTTTCTTTGATTTTGCAGAGTTATACTGATACCAGGCCCACATTGGATACCTGATTTCTCTTATTGGTGGTTCACCTATACGTTGTCTCATCTCATCAGCCATCCAACGATAGGCTTTCATAAACTGTTCTTCTTCACTCCATGCTGGTTTGGTACAGTATGCCACCCCATCACGTAGTAACTGCTCATAGATTTCAATTCCTTGTATCGTCCAAAGTCTCATAACTTACCCTTTATTATACCTCTTCAGTAGTTTTTTGTAATAATCTAGAATGGCTATTTGTACCATACCATCTTCTAACTCAATCCGTTCTTGTTTTCACTAGTGTCCACTAAAAATGGACGAGTTTAAAAATTAAATAAATTAGGTTCACTTGAACCGCTTCGGTCTTTGTCATTTTTGAATATAGTTTTGTCGAAGAGATCTCTCAGATGCGTTGTGTCAGTGAGTGACATGCT
>JAEEGL010169952.1_pt1 | contig 17486 bp, 14 predicted proteins | sample 9134231 | NCBI WGS metagenome assembly JAEEGL01 (sample SAMN16246548, study PRJNA631951) | gut metagenome | biome: gut microbiome; feature: rumen; material: fiber-attached | host: Bos | place: Iran: Karaj | collected 2018-10 | reverse complement strand
TCAACGAGAGAGTTGACTGAATTTACGATACAGGTTTCATCTGAATCCTTTAGCGGATATTTTTCATATTCAGCATCATCGACCAAATCAATATATCCGCAGTTACTAATGAGTATCTTGCAGAGCCCATCTAGAGATACATAAACACCGGTCAGAGAATATACCTGCTCTTGCCAATCTTTCGTTTCGGCATCTAACGCTTCTTGCAAATTGTCGATATTATGTATGCGCTTCATATCGTATTGAACAGTCTCCTTTACTGAGATTCCCTTTTAGGATTATTTGTTGTTAAGGATTTTGCGTGTGTTCATATACTCAATTGCAACACCGTATAGATTCGTTGATTGTAGGATTTTCCTTGTGTTTCTCTTTAAATACCGCTCATATACTATTATGTTTTCTTTCGAAAAAACCGTTCCATTCAGTGATGCGCGGCAGAAGCCCAACACAGCGCCTATCCCAAAGATCTTTATAGCAAGACTGGCTGGCAGTCGGTATGCAGTTGCCTCAATCAAAGGCGGATTAGCCAGTTCTTCTCTGCTTAAGTGCAGCCTCCAAATTTCCCTAAACGGCTTTGAAAAAACGCGTTCTCCAAGCTCGAGACTGTTTCCCTCTATTTCCACACCGGTCAGATGATAGCATCCAAGAAATGCAAAATCGCCGATGCGTTCGACCGTTTCAGGTATCCTTATTGCTTTTAATGCGGAGCATCTTCTGAAGGCATTACGTTCGATTTGCTTCAGTCCTGCCGAGAGGCACACGGTTTCCAGATTCTTGGACGCACTAAATGCACCATGGCCGATAATCTCCACGGAACTCGGTATGACGACATGTTTTAGCTTTTTCTTTCCATGAAGGGCTCCTCCAGCAATTATTCTAGTCCCTTCTGGGATGTTCACTTCCTGCTGATCCGGGTAATAAAGAAGAAGTGCTCCATCTAGGAAGACTGGCCCCTCCGCAGATTGTTTGAGTTGACTCAACCAAGGAGTTTTGTTGAAGGCCTCCTCTCCCCAATACACTATGTGAGAGAAATCCCCACACACATTTTCAAGAGAAGAACATCCGTAAAAGGCATTGTTGCCTATAGTTCTCGTCACAGGGGGAAGAACCAAATTCTTCAGGCTGCTACAACCAGCAAACGCATATGCCTCTATTTCAATCTCTTTTGAGCAAAAAGTAATGTTTGAAAGGCTTCGACAGTATGCAAATGAATGAAAAGCAATGGTCTTTATTTTGTCCGGAAACAGGATTTCTTTGAGGCTTTTACAATTGCTAAACGAGCATGCACCAATTGTTGTAAGGTCTTTTGGGAGAGCAACATGAACGAGGCTTAAGCAATCTTCAAAGGCGCCTGCATCAATAAATGCCACATTGTCGGGTATTTCGATTTCAACAAGGCTTACGCAATCAGAAAATGCTCTGTAATGAATTTCCCTCAAACTTGAAGGCAGAGAGACTTTTACGGCAGCTTTGCAGTTAAAAAATGCTTCTTCTTCAATCGATTCTACTCCGTCCGGGACGACTATTTCCGTCTTGTCTCTATGGACACACTTTATCACTTTGCTTCTATCTTGATTAAACAGCATCCCATCATGAAATGCATAATAGTCGTTATCAGGAGGAATAATGACATTCAAACCCTTTGTCCAGGTAAATGCGTTGGAATCGATCAAGTGGACATTCTTTGACAATGCCACTTCTCGCAATGAATCACATGACGAAAAAACGAAGGCGCCTAATTCCTCAACGCTGTCGGGGATGTTAACAGAAGTTAGTCTCTTGCAACGCGAAAAAGCATCATCCCCGATCTTTTTCAATCCCTGGGGAAGCACTATTGTTTCTACTTCTTCGAGGTCACCAAGAGCATCATACCCAATCTCCTCTATGCCCTCCGGAACAACTATAGTCGATGGAGAGCATCCTTTTTCCACATGCACATATCTAAGCTTTTTACCGTCAATATCGAAGGTCACGCCCTGAGTACTCGTCATTGGTTCTCCTCCCTGTTACACTCTCCAGCCTCTTTATGGCAGTAGCCATAGTACCAGCATTCATACGGCTTTGAACACTGTTCACCCGGTTCGATCTCGACTTCTTCGGCCTGCTTTTGCATGCGGTTAAGATCCCAGATGTGGTCGTTGATCCACTTGTAATATCCTTTGGCCTGCTTTGTAACATCAACGGGGACAAAGGGATTTTCTTCGTCCGGCCCATGGATCACGATAAAGATCTTTCCGATGTTTATTCCGCAACGAGCCATAATGTAATACTGAAAGCCGGTATCTTTTACAAACTGAGAATACACTTCCGGAGCGTTTTTGACTTCGTAGAAATCGTAACCGCTTTCTGTCTTTCGGAGAATATCGACAGCACAGTAATTGTTGTAATTTGAGAAGGCCGCCTCGCAGATTACAGGTGTTCCGGCAGCCAGATGCTCCTGCGTCCGCTGCAGCATAGCTGCCTTGTCAGGGATGGTTGTTCCCGGCAGATAGACTGTCATTTCTTCGTAGGGACCGAACATGCCCATCGCCAGATCTCCAAAATCGTTCCCGGCATCCAGCCGTGCCTGAATCTCGGGAGGAATGACCTTCAGCCCGGGTTTGTGCTTGTCCAGCCACAGCATCTTCGGGCACTGCATGCCGCGCATGAAATCGGTTTTTGTAATTGCCATGATGCTCCTGCTTTCATCAAAGAATAGTTGCAGAGTGTTGTTTAGCTCCTTGCCTGTCTGGATCAGTCAGAATGAGATTCGAAAAAGCCGGAGATCTTTGACCTGATCTCTTCGTCTGAGTCATTCCCAGAAAAGGGAATCGGGCAGCTTTCCATGATGGCCTCAAAATCGGGTGTATCCAATCCGCACTCTAATAGATACCAATAAACAAAACTATCATAGCAATCCGGGATCAAGGCACGAAGAGTATCTTCCGGATCCTCCGGAAACCAGAATGCCAAATCATCCTGGTCAGTTTCCTCCGTAATCGTCCACGGAGGAAGCGGGTCGCTTCCGGGAGGGCCAAACCAGATTGCCGGTTTGCTGGTGTTATTGTCGAGTGTGCAAAGGCCGAACTGCCATTCACCAGCATCGACGAAGGACATGATGCTGTCAGAGATTTTATAAGCACAATCGGAATCCCAGCCCTCGCAAGAGGCGCGGTCTTCGATTCCTTCCAGCAGTATTTCAATCACGTTGACGGGAATAACCTGAGGGCAGTCTGGTTGAGTGTAGTCGTCAACAATCTCTATTCCGAGAGTATCACCCAGAGAGCAAACATACCTTTTTGCTTTTTCATAGGTTTCCTCACCTGTTTCAAAAATGCTGTAGGTTCCATCCTGGTGCATGATTGCCTCGTGCTGAGCCACCGCGTCTTGGATCACTTCGTCAAAGTAATCGAGAACCATTTCCTTGACGTGATCCTTTATTGCATCCGGCAGCTTTTGACTTTTAGCAAATCTAAGCTCAACACTGTCTGTGACAGACCGGCTTCCGTTTCGATAATTCACAACGAAAGTGTGTACGATGTAGATTTCATGGTTTCCGTTTTTTGTTATAGCAGATGCCATGCTTTTCGCCTCCCAATGAATAACGAACGATCTTCTCTCAAATCTGTTCGAGATCGAGACTTAACTGCTCAAATTGTTCGGGAATATCCCGCCAGGCAATTCCGATATAGTCAAGCACTCTGCCCCAGCCGAAAGGCTCGCCATGCTCGTCCGTGCAGCATCTGTTCATCCAGTAGTCCCATTCTTTCGGGTTGCGCTGACGCAGGCGATCGAATCGGTGAGGACGTTTTTCAAGCTGAATTCCAAAGCCACACATCGAGCAGCCGGTACGCTGTTCTCCCGTCGTATACAGCAAACCGTTTTCGTCCTTTTTGATCTCTCCGTAAACCTCGGGAATCGGAACCTTGAGATCAAGTGCGAGCTGTAGCAGATCCTGCCGCTGGAAGATTGCGAATGGCGCAGAACGAATCGTTTCCTTACCAAAGTAGTTGCAACCGTGAAGCATCAGGTTTTTCTCGCGTCTTCCGCCTTCCGAGGCCATCAGACCAAGATACGGGGCGCTGTTGTGCTCCTTAGCCCAGTCGGTGCAGGGCTTTTCTTTCAGATAATAGCAGCACTTGGCAGAGACCTTGAACGGAGCAATCTGATAGTTTACGCCTTCTGTTTCATTTTCATAGCCGCCGAAAAGTTCCAGCCATTTCTGGGCAAGCTTCATACGGGAGTTTTTCTGATTACCGCCGTATTCGCCCGTTTCTCCCGTAATGATTGCGTGTCTCACTGTTGCACTGTTCGGTGACTGATTCTGAAGGAACTCTATTTTCGTCGCGATTTCCTTGGACAGAACAGGAAAGCCAAACTCCTGAATGATAGCCGGTTTTGCCCAGTAGGTTCCATCCTCCCTCTTTGCTGACTTCAGGGAAATGACGCCAAGTTCGCGGTGAATTCTCTGAATACTGAGATCCTCAAGATAGGATACAGAAACTGCCGGCACATTAATCCCGATGGATTTGAGAAACAGGAAGAGCGTAATGCTGTCCAGACCGCCAACAGATACATGGCAGTCCATATCTCTTGCTGCGCACTCACGGAAAAACTCCTGCGCCCGAATACGTGCGTAATCCACTTTGAACGAATAAGGCATTTTTTGTTTTGCTTTGAACGATGCGATTTTTGCCTCATTACTTACAGGATTGCCGGCGCCTGTCGTTTCCGTCATCAAACTCGCCCCTCTTTCTAATGCAAGTGATTGCTGTAATATCAAATACTGTTTTGAAGTTCCGTGAGATGATTCAGAAAGTCGTTACTGTAACGATACTCCTGCTCCAGATAAATCGCCCCCCGGTCCAGATGAGCCTTGCAATACTCAGGGAAAAACTCGTCGTCTGTCAAGTGCCTTCCCGCGTGGACTTCCATGAGACATTTCCATAGCGCATCAGCTTCTCCTGTCACCTGTTGCCTGCCCAGCTCTTTACCCCGGGAATCCGTGGCCATCCCAAGCGGGAGCAACGGGTCATGTCTCAGGGACATGGCCATGGAAAGCTTAACAAGGATCGGCCAGGTCAGATTGGCGCTGATCGCGATTCTGTCCAGAATCTCCTCAGTCTGTTTGGAGGAAGTCAGCTTAAACCCCATAACGCTTACACCTCAAAATAACTGTTGCGCCGAACTCTGGTACGTTTCTTATCTTCATCGTACTCCAGCATGTAGAGTTCAGCAATCTGATCCTTCATGGAGGAAAGGTGATGTCCGTCAATTTCCTCATCGGTCGATAATACGAACAGCTGGCCTTTTAGCTGAGTGAAAAAGTGTTTTGTGATGTTATCTCTGTGATCTGCGTCGATTCGGGCAAACGGAGTATCTATGATAAATGGAATCTCGTTACCGCTCTGGTTCATGATTGCCCAGTACAGAGACATGACAAATACCTGTTTCTCTCCCTTGGAGAGTCTGTCAAAACCAAGTTCCATCGGCAGCGCGACCGATTCCTGTACTGTTTCTTTCAGTCGGTCAGCAAGCTTAAGCTCTGATGTATGGAAATGATCCAGAAGGGCGGCAACGGCCTCATCTCCGATCTTCATTCTCAATCCACGAATACCGGAGTTTTCTATCGTGCCGGAAAGAGCGGCAATATCTGCCGGCTGCCGACAGACAATGTGTACGTTGAATTTCTCGTCAATCCGGACTTCCTGCCAGAACTCGTCTTTCCGCATCAGTTCCTGCAGTTTCATGTTCATGTCCCTCTCGACATTCCGGATCAGCCTTTTGTAGAGAACTTCCTGAAGACTTTCAACGACCAGCATTACCTTGCCTGAAACAGCGTCCACAGACTTCGCTTTAATGGCCTGAACAAACTCTTTTTTGCGGGACTCCAGAATGCTTTTCTCCTTCAGTTCCAGAGATAAGGCTTCATCAAGTTCTGCAGTAAGCTGGCGCGTTTCTGCTGCCAGCTGTTCAATCTGCTCCTGAAGGCGGAAACGCTCGGAAAGGTAATCTTCAAGCGTGTCTACAGAGCTGACTTCCATTGTGGCCCGGATTTTTTTTGAGTTTTCGATGGAGTCGTCAAGCTCTGCCTTAATGGAGGAAAACAATTTGGGGTCAGACTCTTCGGCTCTCGTGATCAGAGCTCTGCATACTGCTGCGTCATCTTCAGAAGCTGACAGAATGGGAGAGAATCCCTCCCAGTTCCCGCTCAGCAGAAAACCGGAGACGTGTTCAAACAGTTCTTTGCCGTCAGATTCAGGATGTTTACTTCCGATTGCTGCCGCAGCCTGTGCCAGTTCATCTTTAAATTCTGTACTGTTAAGAGCCTTCCTGAGTGCTTCGTAATCCGAAAACGCTTTCTCTTTTGCAAGCTGTTCTTTAACTCGCTCCAAAAGCGGAAAGGCGATCAGAAACGGAAGAATTGTCTCAGCGGCCTGTTTGCGTCTTTGATTGAGTTCTTCCCGCGTTTGCTCTTCTTCTTTCAGAAGACGCTGCAGCTCTTTCCAGCGCTCTGAAGATACGCCGCCTTTGTTTTCATACGCAGATGTCAGATTCTCAAGCTCCGAATGTACGGATTCCAAACTTTCCTCACTCTGAGCGATGCGCGAGCGGATAGACTCAACATTTTCAGCAAGTTCCTTCACGCGGTCTTTTTGCGCAGAATACCCCTCTGCAGCAGAAGACTCATCGGTTTTTGTTCTTAGGAGTTTACGAAGGCTGGCGTACAGGATCTCGAAAGTGTCATTACCGCTCAGAGTCATCAGAGCGTCATGAATGTTGCCTTTGTTTTCCCCTAGGAAGGCGTCAACGACACTCTCCCCGTCAAAGAAATACAGGCTCATCAGCTCCGGGGGAATCAGATGGATCAGATAGTTCTGAAAGTCTACTACAGAGTCTTCACCAAGCAGAAGGCCATCATCAACGACCTCCAGCTCCTCCTCGATCTCTTTCCGAACCCATGACCAGGAGCGCTTTATCGTGAACTGCTTAAGGTCGTTACCGCGTCGTTCTGAAAACGAGATCTGAACGTAGGCGGTTTTCCCTTCGTCTAACTTCGCATTATTATTTATCAGGGCAGAGATCTGTTTCTTATAGAGCTTCCCCGCGGTACGAAATCCAAAGGCATAACTTCCATAGAGGCCAACCTGTATTGCTGTGAAGAGCGTTGTTTTTCCTGCGCCGTTCTTTCCTCCGAATACGACAATCCGCTTCTGATCCGAACAGGAAGAAAAATCAAAGAAGGTTGTGCCCTCATAGGAGCCAAAGTTATAAAGCTTTATTCCGTTAATCTTCATCTTCAATTTCTCCGCGGATGGCATCAAAGTGAAGCCACCCCTGATTCATCACCCGCTCAACTTCCTTATTCACGTATGCAGAGCGGGTAAAGAATTTTGCGTTGTCTACGGCAATCAGAAGTTTGGAAACCAGTTCGAAGGGGATTTCGTGCTCGGTACACAGATCCTGAATCAGCTTCTGTGTTTCATCGTCATACTTGGCGCGCTTGTATTCATCCCAGGGAAGTCTTTCCCCTGTCTCCTCGTAGTACAGGTCCACAAGAGCGCGTCTTGAAAGGTCTCCTTCGTCCTCCCATAGACGATCAATCATTTTCAGTTCGTCGACGGAAATCAGATCGAATCCGGTTTCTTTCTGAAGGCGGAGGAGACGCCGCAGAATAGTCTTTCTGGCTTCCATGGTGAACGGGCCTTTTCCCAACTCACCGGAGGCTGTCACATATACCGAACCATCCCTGCGTTTTGATTCCCTCATGGACGGATTGCTCCTCATTTCAAGCAGCCAGCCGCGAAAATCCCGAAGCGGAATCAGTTCCGTGGATCCATGGTTGATAAAGTTGGAAAGTGATTTATCCTCTTTTACCATCGTGCAGACCCAGCAGCCGAATCGGGAATTGCCAGTCACGGGAATCTTATCCTGGTCAACTTCACCTATTACGCTGGCTTCTTCACCTAGGTTCTCACCCTGATACAGACTAAAAAGGAACTTGTTGTCTGTGTTCCATGCACTATTCCCGTTATCTTTTAGGAGGTATTCCCAGACATCAGAGTTTTTAATACTTGATATAGGGTTATAAACATATGCTTTGGCGATCGAGTCATGTGGTACTAGTAGCCGACCTTCAATTTCTCGAGAAGTGATACTTCGCGACCGGGCAGCACTTTCTGCTTTGCGAACTCCGAGCAGAATTACAACCTCTCCATCTGCTTTTATTGTGTCAAGTGTAAAACGGTTTGATGGTAGTATTTTGAGTCGTTCGGTACACCACCTAAAGCCGGGTGGCTCGGGCGTGGGATAGCCCAGCCCAATCACTAAGCTCCAAAATGAGTTTCGAATCTCGGGATAAATAATATGTGCTTCAACATTAAGGTGTTTTTTTTGGCTCTCCGTATTTATTGCTTCACTCATCTTGTGCATATATGCTCTAACAACAGGGTTTTCTACCAAAGTGTCAGAAGTAACCACATACACTTTTTTTGTGCGATATGCCGGTTTAAGAGATTTTATCATCTCCATTGTCAATTGAACAAGAAGTGTGGAGTCTTTCCCGCCGCTAAAACCGATCATCCAAGGGCGCTGATCATGAAGATAGACTTTGCGCATCTCCTTTTTTATCTGCTCAAATATCTCGAACCTATCGCTTTTTCCATATCCCATGGCATATACCTCAATGTGGCGTCCTTTTCCCAAATATTAGCTCTTCCCGTTGGTCTTCCTCTTTTGTTAGTGGAATGCCAATTTCTAATTTGATTTTTGCGCAGGTAAGAGCAATTGACTCTTCGCTATTCAACACTTTTCCGTTGTCACGCAAGGTCCGGCCAATCCAATCGGGGTTAGATCTCAGCCAATCGATTGATCGAAGCCTATACAAGTATTCTTCCATGTCAATTTCTCTGTGGTCATAGAAGTACCTTCCGAGTTTACCAAAGGCACTAATCGTAATTGCAAGTGTTACTATATAGTTTTCTCTTAGGGCTTTTTTTGTGAGAGTTTTTTCTAGTACCTCTTTCCATTCAACAATATTGTCAGCAAGTAACGACCAAAAGCGAAGGAGAAAAGCTGCATCATCTGCGCTACACCGATCTCCATGCAAGATCTTTAGATTTGCTTTGTAAACCATGTTAAGTGTGAATAGGTTAGATGAGTTTTTCCCAAGGATATCTCGTTCTTTATCGGTAAAACGCTTTAAAAAAGGTACGGCATCAATAATATTCTTCGTTGCTACAGCAATCTCATCGCGTGCGTCATATAATGTTGAAAGAGAGTTGGAAGTTTTTACTGCATGCTTGTTCAAGTCTGTGAACATCTGTTGACTTCGAGCCAATCCTTCGTCTGCAAAGAAAACAATGGAGATGGTCTCTCTTTCAAGAGAAGGATCTTCTTCCATCGCTGCAATGATGGCTGCTTTTCGGTGTTGCCCATCATTGATTAAAAAAACCGATTCCATGTCTACTTCTAGAATTCCAACATCGCTTTCTGATAAGGATGAGAAAGCAAACTGCCCGTCTATTGATGCAGAGAGAGCAGAAAACACATAAGAGTCCCTATTATCAATGATATACTTTTTTATCTCTGGAATCCGAGCCTCATTGATTCTTCTTTGTGCCCTGTATTCCGGCAAAACTATCTCGTTTTCCGAAGGAAATAGACGTGATAGCAGTTTTAGGGGAACCATAGAAATATAGTACTCTCTGCCTGCTTGAACACCCCGGACTGCGGGAAACCGATACGAAAACTTCATAAAGCACCTCAAAAAAGCGGTATACTTAAGTACGTACTTAAGTATACCGCTTTTTATATTGTTTGTCAACGCAACCAAGCGTTACAATATCTCGTCATCTAGCACGAGAGGATCAGACTCAACACCAGATTCGTAGGTGGAATTAAGAAATGTCATTAGTGCTTCAAGCATCTCAACATCTTCTGAATCAGAGATTATTTCTGCCAGTTTTGTAATGCCAAAATTCGCATATTTCGTAAGAAATACAACCGGATTAAAAGTTGGTTTTGCGTTCTCACTAAATGCCAACTCTAATCTTGCATCCTCATCTAGGTCAAGGTGCTTAGTTGTGACAAGAGCACTCTGAAACATAAATTCAAGGAGCGCACGATTTTGGGCTTTGCCCAAGACATTTCTACCAACCGAATGAGGATCTAATTCATAATCACCGGGGACCATTGTATCAGAATCAACTTGGCAATCATACATCATTCCGATGGCTATACAAAGTGCATAGACATCCCATTGTGTTTCAAAAACTGTTCCAACTAACCTCTCTAGTGTGTTATGCCAAATTGGCCCGCGTAAAATGGCATCAGATGTCAGTTCCAGCAATTCTAAACACCTCCGGATCATAACGCTTGACAACATATGAAACATTTCGTTCGTCGTTACTGTAGATTGTCCAAACGTTTTCTATTCCCTGATCTCCAAAGCATTCATTAATGTCATCCTTCGAAAAGAGAATGACCTGTGGGGCATACGCCGGAATCGTGCTAATCACGTTTTGCCTTTGAATGACATCCAGTTTTGAGAAGGGGCCATCCAAAATTAGTGGAAATTCTTTGCCTTTGAGGGCTGGTACATCATTTAGCAACTTAAAAATGCCTCCAATATATGCAAACGACACCACTGCGAATTGACCCTCAGATTTTGCTTCATCACCGAAACTATCTTTTACACTAAGTTCAAACTTTTCTGTCATGCTCACAAAACGAGTGCTGGTAAGCATTTGACCAAGCAAATCCTGAATGGCTGTGCGGAGATACTCGCTGTAGTGCATAGCAGATGACTTCAAAGCACTCTCAAAATAGATTCGGACAGTTTCCATTATTTCAATCTGTTCATCTATCGTTCGGTTGGCACTGTTAGCAGCAAGAAGATCATCCAATTTCTTTTTGCGCTGTTTCTTTATCTGCTCATGTAGACCGAGCTCTTTTGTGGCTTTGTCTAGTTCGCTACGCCAATATTGCTGGGACTCTTCAGCCTTTTTCCTTGAGGCAATAAGCGAATCAACATTCTCTCCTTGTTTCTGCTGTTCATCAATATCATGTATTTCGGCTTGAAGTACTGCAATTTGATCACGATACTCAAAAATCGCTTCTAAATGTTTTAGTAGGACCTCCTTGTCATAATCAGCGCTCCATCTTATTGCTGAAGTTTTAAACTGGTCATAGATATATTTGTAAGAAAGAGGGGGGAACTTTTGTTTTAATGCTTCCAAAGAGGCACGTTCTTTTTCATGGATAGTGTTTCCACAGATGCAAGTGTTTTCTTCCAGAAGCGCTAGGACCAGTTCTTTGGTCAATCCAGGCAAGAGTTTTTCGTCCTCAATTTTCAGTCCAATTCGTAGCTGAGCTTCTTCCACGACTCTAGAAATCATCAGATATGGGTAATGATTCATTACCGTACTTCCATAAGATCGCATTTCGCGTTGTATCGCACTCTCAATGGTCTTAATAGAATCACGAGCTTTTTTACGTCTCTTTTCTAGTGCATCCTGGGAAGGGTTGATCCCAATTTTTTCCGACAAACCTTGGGCTTCTGCTTTGTATTCCGCAATATGCCCTTTGCACCTGGCTATGGTTTCTTCGAGTGTTTCGACCTTTTTTAGCGCCTGGTTATAGTTTCCGCGCGCGATTATAACATCTGTGTTGGTGCTATTCTCTGCTCGGCTTAAGTAAAGCTTCCCCAGAACAGTAGAAGAACCGCTGCTCTGCGTGCCTATATGAACGATTGACTGCTCATATATGTCAAGATCGAAAATGGAGTACAGAGCCTTTCGAAGTGATTTAGCAGAATCTCTTCCTTTTTGACTCAGGTCTGCAATCATGCTTTCCCCGTCGAAAAAGAAATACTGCGCTAGACCACTAGGGAGTATTTGCTCAATGACACTAGTTGGATCGTCAGATACAGTTTTCCAATCATCATTAATTTTTTTAGTTAATCTAAACTTTTTCTCAATTACCTTAGATTCATACTGTTCTTTTTGGTAGATCCATTCTCTTCGCAAAGAATAATACTCAATAACTCCGGCAGCATTGGGATGTTCAAAATCAATGACTCCAATTACAGAAAAAGTCTTATGAAAGCTGATTGACTGCTCAAGTTCAAGATTATACATCTTATTACTGGCGGTTTTGTTGAAATGGACTTCTCCGTAAAAAACCCACTGAAACAGCTGATGCAGAGTTGTTTTTCCTACACCGTTTGGACCATATATAATGGTCACACTGCCATCGGTAGGAAAAGTAATACAGCTGTGATCTCGAAAATTGCGGAAGTTTTCAAACTCAATCTTGCTGATTTTCATGGTCGAGTTCTACTCCTCTCAAAGCCTTCAGGATACCTTCAACTGCTTCCTTTTTTTGCCTAGTCGCATCGATAGAAAAATGGGCGGCCAAACGCTCTCGTTCGACCTCTTCTACTTTTTTTATCATATAGCTTATAGCTTCTTCCTTAGTCATCAAGATCAGTCTCCTTGTCTTCATCGAAGGATGTAATAAAGTCTTCGAGTGTAAGTCCATAATCAGATGCAATCTCTTCTAGTTTTAAAAGAAGGTCTTCAGAGTTTTGCGCCAACCTGGCATATTCGTAATATCGGCGCAATTCTATTTCAGCCATTTTGGGCGTTTCATGTGAAGGTAAAACAACAACGTCATATATATTGGCGTATTTTTTGTTCTCATAAACCCTCAATATTCTGCCTCTGCGCTGAACAAATTCTCGATAATCGTCATTACTGGAGAGAATCATAGCTCCTGAAATTGAAGGAATATTAATCCCTTCATCTAAACAGCGAATTGCTGCTAATGCGTCAATTGCACCTTCATTAAATGATTCAACCAAATCCATTCGTTCATCCATGTTTTCGGAGGCAGTGAATTGACTTGATTTGAAGCCCATATCAGAGAGTTTTCTCTTAACAAACTGAATGTGTCGGATTTCTTCACTGTCATCACTATAAACTCGGCCGTCTCCGCAATACACGATAAAATGATTTCGTTCTTTTATATGGGCAAGAATCTCTTCAATTCTGTTGATTTTTTCTTCTGCCATGGAAATAATTCGTAAACGCGCGCGAAGATGGAGAGCTAAATTCTCTGGGTCAATACAGATATTATTACGAAAACAAGCTGCGATCTGAGCACTTCTTTTGCGAAACAAATCTTCTTCGTGAGCGGTTGCATTTACAAAAATCGGGTAATAGTAGTAGTGTACTAAGAAACCTCTTTCAAGAGCTTTCTCTATAGGAAGGTCAAACACTTGTCCACCAAAGAATGCCATCAGTTCTTTGCCTTTTTCAGCATTTTTCCCACTGAATGGAGTTGCACTTAATCCAAGCATATACGGAAACTGCGAGTGAAGCTCCTCTGGTCGACGTGTAAAGCGATGAGCTTCATCAACAATTAGGAGTTTTTCTTGTCTCGACTTCTTAATAGTCTTTTGAAATCTTTCAAGATAAAATGAAGTGATCGTTGAAATTACAATTATTTGCGTATCGTTGTGAAGACGTTGCCTCACGATTGCTTGAGCCAGCTGTTGTTCCCACCCATGGTTTTCTGAGGAAACCATGATTATTGTAGCATCTGGCACGGCTTTGACGATATCCTCTGACCACTGGCGGACAAGGTGTTTATACGGAGCACAAATAACAACAACTGCAGGATGATTCTCTACTAGTTTCTTAGCGGAATAAATTGCTGTCCATGTTTTTCCTGTTCCGGTTGCCATGACATAAAAACCATGGAAACCATTATCAACCCATGCGTTAATTGCCTCTTGTTGATAATCTCGAAGTATTATTGGATTATGTTTTTTGTTCTTTGTGGAAGATCTATGATCAATGACATCTATTATTCTTTTCTTTGCTGAAGTACTATAATCATAGACATTAACATAGGGATTACTACCATTCCATAGAGAATCGAATTCTGCGCACTCATCAATAATCCCTTCAAGCTCAGTGCTGGTCCAGCTCTTTATCACACGAACTTTTTCGTAGTTATTCCTATAACCTGCATATGTCGAATTCGGTGAGCCATAGAAAACAATTATGTTTCCATCAAAATCATCCATGATTCCAAGCTTGTCGTGATATATCCCTGCTCCATTTGTAACGGCTATTCTAATGTCAAGAGTTTCATTTGCTATGAGAGAAGCTAATAGTTTGAGCTGATCATCATCCAATTCTTCAATTGCTTCAGAAAAGTCACGTTCAAAAGCACCCTTAATTATTTCTTCTCTTTTTTGATAGCCTATTTCGATAGCTTTTACATCTTCTGCATTCAGTTGCGGACTTGCGATGAGTTGTATCTTCCCACCGTTTCTAGAAAGCGCAACTATCCCATCAATTATTGGGCGAAAAACACCTGAGGAAAAGAAACCCACACTTCGTCTATAAAGCTTAGTCTGCTTCAGTGTAGGTACAAGGAAAGAGTCCGCAATATTGTTGTCTCCATAGCTTACATAACTCAACTTGATATCCAGTTCTCTATAACTCATAAAAACCCACCTGCACTAAACACAACAACTGTTTGCTTCTTGACTAAAGATAAACGTTTTTATATGGAAATAACCCATCCTATGCTACCTTGAGCTTCTAGATAGAATAATATCACAGCAAACAATCGTTTTCAATTGTTGCAAAATAAGTTAACTAGGCAGAGAACCAGACCTTTCTACCTAGTATCCAGGTATCCAGATTTCACCTAATCCTTAAAGTTGATCATATTTATCTGCTTTCCCTTTTGCCTTAATTATGGGATATTTCTCTTCATTTTGATCCATCTTGGTCATTACAATTGAGTCTTCATCAAGCCCCAGTTTGTCTAGCATATTTCTACAGTAGACTAAAACATCAGCTAATTCCTCTTTTACACGATCCAAATCGAAGTCTTTTTCATCCCATTGGAAGCATTCAAGCAATTCGTTGGCCTCTATTGAGATTGATTTTGCCAAGTTTGCGGGAGTATGAAATTGATCCCAGTCACGATCCTCTGTGAATTTTCGAATTCTTGCGATTGTTTGGTCTTTCATCAGCTATCTCCATCCTTCTTGAGCAAAGAACGAATATATACAGCCAAAGCCTCGTCTTCGCAATAAATAAAGCAACCTTTCTGTCCTCGCGTGAGAAGTGTCTTATATGTATTTTTGATTAAGCGCTCAGCGACAGAATCGGGCGCCGTCCTGATTCCTGAAGAGTTGTCGTCTTTTGATATCCTGCTTTTATCGGTGATAACATGACCGCTATTGGGATCATAGCGAAGGTCGTTCCCAATGAGAACCCCAACATAGTCAAATTCCAATCCTTGAGCGGTATGTATACAGCCTACCTGTTCGAATGATTTCGGGTTAATGGCCCAGATCTTATCTGCTGCTAGGTTCCATTGTGCTCGAAAATCATTCTTCAAATAAATATCATAATCGCCTCGCTTGTTCTTCACATCCCAATCATAGCAGTATCCGGCTACCATGCGCACCTTGTTATTGATCTGGTTGATTTTGCGAAGCTCATCGCGCATTTTGTTGGGGTCATCGAACACGCGAATATCAAAATTCAAGTCATCAAAACTAATATCAACACATTCACCAATCTGAAGGAGATTGTTCACATACTGTATGTATTGGTCGCTTCCGTTGCACCGAAACTGTGAATGGAGGACAGTTTCGGGATTCATTGTGACATGACTTCCAAGTGTGTTTGCCCATCTCTTTATTTCCGAAATCGAACCGATGTCTTTCGTAGTGATTTGCTGATCCTCGTCGATTAAAAAAACCGTAAACAAAGAAGCATTAATGCATTCCTTGATTTGGTTTTCGCCGTCCCAGTCACCATACATTCTTTCGACCAAGCGATGAGCCTCATCCACAATGAGACAGTCATAAAAATTCGGTTTGGCATGGCTTAGCCCAAACGGAGAGCGGAATAGTTGCTTGATATTCACTTGAGCTTTTAAATCAGACTTCGCCAATAACCTTTGGTACGCTTCTCTCGGCGCGCTGTTCTTGGTGCAGTAGCTGGCATTTAGTTCTTGTGCTGTGAATTCCTTGAGGAGATTTACCGCCAGAACGGACTTGCCGGTTCCCGGTCCACCCTGAATAATAATCGTCCTCTTTTTCAAATCTTTCTGGCATTGTGCCATAATTTTCTTGCACATGTCGAAAACGACTGCTTGATCATCTAAAAGGATAAATTCTTTATTTCCTTTCATAAGAGACACAATGCAGTCTTGAAGAGCCTTTGACGGACGAATCCTACCGTTATCTATCTTATAGAGAAGGTCTCCAGAGGATGATTTCTTTGAGACATACTGTTTAATAAAACTCCGCAGCTTCAGCATTTGGGTTTTATCAAATAAGGGCGCCTCTTCATACCATACACGATAGATGTCATCGTCTAAAGGCTCCCTGGTTACTGGATCACAGTTGTGAAGATAAGCACACGGCCAGATACCAATGTTATCATCTTGAACCTGTTCGGAAGAGTTTTTGATAAAAGTGGCATAGGCATATGCTTGATATGAAGGATGATTAACTATACGATACGCGCCACCTGTAAACGCTCTAACGCTGTGGAGCATAATATCGTCAACTTTTTCGGCTTTATCCCATTGCTTCAGCTCGACGACAACAACATTACTACTGTCGTTTCCGTCTGCACCAGCGATCATGAAATCAACACGCTTTGATGTGCGAGGAATCTGGTACTCAACAGCAACTTCGACATCCCCGGGGATTGTAGGATCATCGATAACTGCACGCATAAAATGTAGAGAATTCTGCCAGGAGTGATACTCAGCAAGCTGGCCGCCAGACAGCTTCTTATCTCGCAGATTGTGCAGAATGATGTCAGATATTCTATTGAAATTCACGTCATCATTGAATTGAGACTTAGTTGCGTTATAAACAATCATTCTCTTTCTCTCCAAATCAAAGCAAATCACAGAAGCGAGAAGAAAAAATGGGGCTAATAATATAATTAGTATACCAGTAAACCGTGTGAGATGAAAGTTCTATTTACAAAAATCAACTGCTGAAACGATTGCCTTATTGGTGAAACTTTTACTCTACTGTTGAAACTTTTGCCCCTATAACTGAACGATTTCAAACTGATTACAGCTAAAGTGCTTGCAAAACCCCTAAAAAAGACGGCCTTTCCGGGAGGAAAAAATCTGTCCCGGAAGGGCCGTTTATCGTGGAAACTGTTGATACCAATGGGTCTGGGCAAAAAAAGAGTACGCTGACTTTCTATCAAAATCAACGTACTCTTTTGGCGGAGGGTGCAGGATTCGAACCCGCGTGGACATCACTGCCCTAACGGTTTTCAAGACCGCCCCGTTATGACCGCTTCGGTAACCCTCCGTGTGCCTGTTTGTTATACCATATCGCCCCGCGGCGTGTCAATCGCGCCGCCGCGGCGAAACGCGGCTAAAACTCCCGCAGCACCAGGTCCGTCTGCCCCGGGTTGAGGCCCAGCTCGACGCGCAGG
>JAEEGL010033102.1_pt1 | contig 17486 bp, 11 predicted proteins | sample 9134231 | NCBI WGS metagenome assembly JAEEGL01 (sample SAMN16246548, study PRJNA631951) | gut metagenome | biome: gut microbiome; feature: rumen; material: fiber-attached | host: Bos | place: Iran: Karaj | collected 2018-10 | reverse complement strand
TCATTAGGATATACCAGAGACATAACGATAGTTACCTCCGACTACCACATTTACAGAGCAAGCCTTATGGCAGGAACGCTCGGTGCCGGAGAGATAACTTCATATCCGTCATGTACGGATTTAAACCTCCTGCCTACTTACTGGGTCCGCGAGTGGCTCGGAATATCGCACTATCTTGTTTTCGGGAGTTAAGATCAGGACTTACGGTCTCTCATCAGCAGCTTATCTCTCTTAACAAATTCAGAAGCCTGATGCTTGATGTCTGTCGAGAGCTTATCGGACTCATCATTAAGTTCTTCGATCTTTGTGCTGATCTTCTCGAATTTGGCTCTGAGCTCAGCGATGGAAAGTTCTATTTCCTTCATCTTCTTCACTCTCGGATAGATGAGCTTATAATTCGCAAATGCAATAAGCAGATTCGCAATAATGCAGAATAAAGCCACTGTTGCAGCCATGCGTCCGTCTCCGTCCACAATCAATGAAATGACACCAATAACCGTGAGAAAGATAAAGATCACATTTGCCGCACACAGCATACCGAATGCGGATTTAGGTGAATACTCTATACCGCTTTTATCCTTGAAATAAAGATCATTGTGCGCATTAACCTTGACCTGGACAGCATCCTCGATATTTCTTCTCTCCTTACCCAGTGATTCGATCTCAGAGTTACAGTCAGAAGATCTTTTCATACCGGAATATATCATATCCAGATCAGTGAAATATTCTTTGTCTTCTTCAGATGCGCCACTAACAGCTTCATTGACCATTTGGGAATTATACAAGAAGCTCTTGAGATTATCTTCGCGAAGCAGCTCACCCATGTTATTCATACGTCCGGCCGCGAGCATCAGACCTCTGAGAGCAATGAAATCGTGAGGATCCTTTTTAAGGATAAACTTATACGCATCAGCGGCAGCCATATACTCTTTTCTGGAGAGATATGTCTCACCCATCTCATGCATCTGCTCTTCTCTGAAGTATTCGTAATCGTACGTTGATCCGCAGAACGTGCAGTGGTACATCTGCTTGTCGTTATCGACCGTGAGATTGCCGCCGCAGGACGGACACTGATGTTTCTTAATGTTGCTCATTTCTTAGTCCCTTATTCAAATCCCTTATTCAAAAAAGTCCGTCTGAAGGACATACCCTCAAACGGACTTATTATATCATAGCGGTATTCCCACGCATTATTTCTTCGCCTGATCGTATTCCCAGATAAGTTCTTCCAGCGTCTGATACAGACGGTCAGGCTCAACAGGCTTTGACAGATGCGCATTCATTCCGACCTGCAGTGATCTCTGTACATCTTCATCGAAAGCATTTGCCGTCATTGCAATGATAGGGATTATCTTTGCGTCAGACCTGCCCAGAGCACGTATGGCTTCGGTTGCTGCGAGACCGTCCATTTCAGGCATACGCACATCCATGAGGATCGCATCGTAATAACCTTCTTCACTCTTACCGAACATATCAAGAACTATCTTTCCGTTCTCCGCATGATCGATCTCAGCGCCTCTGACCATTATGATCTGCTCCATGATCTCTGCGTTGATCAGGACATCCTCGGCCATCAGGATGTGTCTGCCTTTAAGATCCGCACGGCTCTTCTCCTTAAACAGGCTCATGCTGTTCTTACGCGCGATGCGTTCGAATTCATCCATTACATTTGATGCGAACAGGGGCTTGGCAAGGAAGCTGTCCACGCCTGCATGAAGAGCTTCGTCCATGATCTCATCCCAGTTAAAAGATGTGAGTATGATGACCGTGGTTTCTTTTGCATAACGCTGACGTATCTGGCGCGCCACATCGATGCCGTCCATCTCAGGCATCTTCCAGTCGAGAAGGACAAGATTATACGGTTCATGCTTTGCATGGCATACTTCGAGCATGTTGAGTGCTTCACGGCCGCTGTAACATGTATCAGCCTTTATACCTGCCTCATCCAGAACGATGCGTGCATGCTCAGCTGCTATCTCCTCATCATCGACCACGAGGATCCTCATATCCTTCGGATTAACATAATTTGTCGAAATGAACTGATGCTCGCAGTTATTCAGCGTAATGACAACCGTAAACGTCGTACCGACGCCTTTCTCAGATTCAACGGAGATCGTACCGTTCATGAGTTCGACGATATTCTTTGTGATCGCCATACCGAGTCCTGTGCTGCCGTATTTGTTATTACTGCTGCTGTCCTCCTGCGCGAAAGTATCGAATATCCTCGGAATGAATTCTTTTTCCATTCCGATACCGGTATCCTTTATGGTGAGCTTGAGCGTTGAATGGTCACCGTAAACAGCCATGCGTTCAACCAGGAACTGAATGCTTCCGGGCGCATCAGTGAACTTGATCGCATTGGATAAGATGTTGATGATGACCTGTTTCAGCTTCATGTCGTCGCCGATATAGTAATCACTGACACCACCGGTTACACGGCATTCATAATGCAGTCCCTTCTCGTTACACTGGGACATTACCATCGTATTTATCTGCTCGAGCATATTGCTGAACGAGAACTCTTCCTTACGGATGATGAGCCTGCCGGATTCGATGCGGCTCATATCGAGTATGTCGTTGATGAGACCGAGAAGATGTGTTGCGCTTCCGCCTATCTTCTCAAGATATTCTCTGGTATCTTCCGTCAGCGTTTCATCACGGAGCGCGAGGCTGTTAAGTCCGATGATCGCATTCATAGGAGTACGGATCTCATGGCTCATGCTGGACAGGAATGCTGTTTTCGCCTTGTTGGCCTGCTCTGCCGCATCCAATGCCTCTGCGAGTGCCTGGTTCTTTTCCATGGTATCGCGCATCTCTTCATCAATTACCGTGAGCCCCAGACCGACTGTATGAACCGTCTTGTCATCACGCTCATCAGGATGGCGCTCTCCCGCCATACGGATCATCTCGTAGTATTCTTTTCCGTCTCTTACAGCAAGGTAACGGTAAACGATGATCAGATTCTCAGCGAGTGCCTTGCGGATATTAACAGGATCAATGAATTTACGGAAACCTTCACGGTAACCCTCTGCCACGCAATTATCCGCATACTTTGAGAAGAACTCATGATAAGCGAAATGAACGCCTTCCGCAGGTTGGTCCTTATCTGCCGGATCGGCCCTGTAGCAGACCGCATCATCTTTATCCAGATCGATATGATAAACACAGCGGTAATCGGATGCCAGCGCGGTGATCATCTTATCCTGCTGGTCTCTGTGATACTGCTGCTCACGCAGTTCGGCATTAGCCTTTTCAAGTTCTTTTCTCGCATTCTCTTTATCTGTGATCTCACGCTTGGATCTTCTGGTGTCACGCACGAGCAATGCGATTATCAGCGCAGCAACAATGAGTATTGCCGTTCCAAACAGTGCCATGTTGTCACGCAGCATATCCAGTGCTGAATACGTATAGAGCTGATCGGTATATCTGAATGCAAGATTCTGTGCATAGTCAGCACCTGTAAGACCTATTCCCCTGTTAAGGAGTCTTAACAGTCCGGCGTTACCGATCTGTACACCAAAACATCTGTCATCCTCATATGAAGTCTGGAGCAGGGACAGCCTGTCGTAACGTCTGTTCCTTAGTATGTCGTTTGCCCTGAGGCCATTCAACGTGGTACATCCGACTTCACCATTGCTGACTGCCTTAAGACAGGCATCAATGGACGGATAGAAAGAGATCTCCGCATCAGGATAATGAGACAGCACAAAATAATACTGCATGCGGTTATTCTCATTGACCGCGAAGCTCTTCAGAGTGTCATCGGTAAACTCTCCGGAATAGACCAGTTCTGTCGAAGCGGATATGACAGATGAAGACTGGAAGATACCATTCTCCTCCGAGTAGAACAGGCCGCCTCCAACCGGAAATGCCGTATCGATGGTTCCGTTCTCGAGGTCTGAGATCATTGCATCATAACTGTCATAACCTTTGTAAGATACGGTCATGTCCGTTATTCCGAGTTCTTCCACGATCTTCGGAACGAGATCTTTAACCAGACCGTTAACGGCTCCGGATGAATCGGTGTCGCTGTAAGGCAGATAATTATTCAGGTATCCGACTCTGAGTTCGTTATGCTCAAGGAGCCACTGTTTCTCTGCTTCAGACAGCGCTCGGCTCGAGATGCTGACAGAGTAATATTTATTTCTGAGATTGTTGATATAGTTCGGTTCATTGACTGCCAGTTCGGTCTGTGCGGCATTAAGTTCTGCCAAAAGGTCAGGTCTCGATTTGCTTACGCAGAGAAAATAATCCGATGTTCCGAACGGACAGAGAAGTTCGGCGTGGTCTCTTCCGTAAGCACCGTCACCTTCAGCCGCCAGGACATCGATCTCGTGGTTATCAAAGGCATCAAACAGAGGCTCGTAATCGTTGAACTTCACTACTTCAGCCTGTATCGAATGCTCATTTAAGAATTTCTGCAGTACTTCGACCATTGCACTGTCCAGGACACCTATCTTTCTGCCGTTCAACGTAGATGTATCAAGTGTTATGTCTGTATCTATATCATGCTTGACAAGGCTGTATGTCTCATTGCCCATAGCGGCATCAGGATAGCCTATAAGATCTTTACGGTCCTCCCTGTATGCCAGTCCTGCGAGAAAATCTATCTCACCATTAAGGAGCATCTTGTATAAATCGCCGAATTCACCGTAAACATATTCATAGCGCCAGCCGGTATATTCAGAAAGTTTCTGGTAATACTCATAAGCATAACCGGTCTTTACTGAATCATCGTTTGCGCCTTCCTGGAAAACTTCATTCTCGTAATATCCGACACGGACAGATGTGCCCGAAGGACCTGCAGCATTAACTGACAGCGGATAGATAGTAACGGTAAACATTACAATGCAAAGAACCGCTGCGAACAATACAGCTTTACTCTTATTAAGTTTTCGGATCATTACGCTTCCCATCATATTATCCGATCAGGCTCGCGAGTTCAGAACGCTTTTCTGAGATCGTCTTAAGATATTCTGAATAGTCGATGTCTTTTCTCTCGCGCAGAAGCTCTGTGATCTCAAACACAGGTTCATAAACAGGTGTCAGCGCAAGGTTGCCGAGAACGCCCTTGAGAGAATGCGCGGCATCAAATGCGGCATCCAGATCTTTTGCAGCGACTGCATCTTCAAGAGCCCGGAAATTCTTATCATCAATGACCTTACCGATCAGTTTGAAATAGAACGCTTCATTTCCCATGCAGCGTGTCAGACCATCATCCGTATCGCAGCCTAACTTTTTAAGAGCATCTATGGTAAGCATAAGTCATTCTCCTTTCAATATCAGGATTCCTTCCGGGAAAGGAATTTCTCAAACTCATCAGCCGGAACAGGCTTCGAGAAATAGTATCCCTGAATGATCGCGCATCCGAGTTTCTTCAGTGCGAGATACTGTTCTTCTGTCTCGACGCCTTCTGCAATTACAGGCACGCCGAGGTAATCGGCGATATCGATAACGATGCTGATCATGCGGGTATCATTGAGCTTATCGAAAGCATTTCTGATAAACATCATGTCGAGCTTTAACGCATCGATCGGGAGCTCTGAGATCATGTTAAGAGATGAATATCCGGAACCGAAGTCATCCATCTCAATGAAGAATCCGTGATCTCTCAGTTCCTTTACTCTGTCAACGATCTGGGCAGAATCTCTTACGTAAGCGGATTCGGTGATCTCCAGATAGATATCTTTTGACGTTATGCCTGTTTCCGATGTTATCTTCTCGAAAGTATCCACAAGCGCAGGATCGTACATCTCAGCACGCGAGAGGTTTACGGATACGGGTACAGAAACACCCAGACGTTTCTTCCAGTCAGCGATATTCTCTGCCGCGCTGCGCCAGATGTATTCGTCGAGCTGTGCGATAAGTCCGTCCTCTTCAAATAAAGGAATAAACTTACCCGGTGAAATCATTCCGAGTGTCGGATGGAACCACCTTACCAGCGCTTCGGCACTCGATAAGACAGGCTTATCGCCCATGATATTAAACTTGGGCTGGAAGAATACCTTGAACTGCTTTTCCGCCAGTGCCTTAGGGAATTCATCCACCAGTTGTTCTGCGAATAGTTCATTCTCCATCAGTTTCTCATCGAACTTACTTACAAATACGGAATAGTTGTTTCTGATAAGATCTGCCGCGATCTTGGCGCGGTCAAATCTTGCCCTGATATCAAGTTTCTTATCGCACGATGCATATACACCGATCCTGAGTTTTACAGATGTCGGCATGTCACAGCATACTTCGGATACCTTATCCGTTATCACGGCATAGTCATCACGGTGAGTACAGTAGACCAGGAAGGTATCGGCTGTCTTTCTGCAGAGAACGCAGTCAGACTCAGCGAAAACCTTTGTAAGGCAGTCTGCGATCCTTTTTAATATCTCATCACCTTTTGCCATTCCGAAACGCTCATTGACAATATGAAAGTGGTTAACATCCAGACAGAGCGCATCCATGTCAGAATCCGGGTGATACTTATCAAACTGCTCGCCGTAACGGTAGAAATATTCGCAGGAATAAAGTCCGGTTAGTTCATCACGTTCTGTCGCGCTGATTATCTGACGGTCTTCAGCGAGCTCGATGGAACGGGATATCCTGGCCTTTATGACATCAGGCTGCGGATACGGCTTCGGAATAAAATCCGCAGCACCGCGCATAAGACTCTCGACTTCAGACGCCTGGTCTGACGTAAGGACTATAACCGGAATTCCTTTGAGATCGTGATCTTCCTTCAGACGTGACAGAAGATCCAGTCCAGTCAGTTTCGGCATCATCAGGTCGAGAAGGATAAGAGATAAGGTATTGCGCTTCTCCCTTATCAGGTCATATGCCATCTCACCGTCTTCTGCCATGATGACATCATATTCACCGCATAAGATGTTCTCTAACAACTCACGGTTTATCATCTCGTCATCAGCAACGAGGATATGGCGCTTACCATCTACAAAAAGATCTGTCGAACGGTTCATGTGTTTCTCCCTTCCTCAGTTCCGGTTCTTCCTGTCCTGATAAGACTTTCCAGTGTCTCAAAAAGGACTTCCGGCTGAATAGGTTTTGTAAGATGAGCATTCAGGCCTGCCTGCAGTGATCTCTGAACATCTTCGTCAAAGGCATTTGCAGTCAGGGCAATTATCGGAATTGAAGCAGCGTCGTTTCTTCCCAGCGCGCGAATGCGTCTCGTAGCCTCGAGACCGTCCATCTCTGGCATACGTACATCCATGAGGATAGCGGCGTAATAGTTCCCGGGATGTGATTCAAAAAGCTCGAGAGCAGCTTTGCCGTTCCCGGCAACATCTGATTTGATCTCACGGCTCTCAAGTATCATCTGCAGTATCTCGGCATTTGCCTCGATATCTTCCGCAACAAGAACACGCAGGCCATTAAGATCGACAGCCGTGTCTTCCTTCTTATTCTGTTTCTTCAGAGAAGCAGACTTGAATTCTTCGAGGACATTTGCGGCGAACAGCGGCTTTGCAATGAAACTGTCCACACCTGCCCCAATGGCCTCTTCGAGGATGTCATCCCACTTGTATGCCGTGAGGATGATTATCGCTGATTCTTTGCCGACGATCTCCCTTATCCTTCTCGTGGTCTCAACGCCGTCCATCTCCGGCATCTGCCAGTCCACAAGGATCAGGTTATAAGGTTCATGACGGACATGACGGAGTCTGACCATCTCGATGCCTTCTTCACCGCTTAATGCAACCTCGGCAGCAATGCCTGCCTGCTCCAGAACGAGCTTTGCATGCTCTCCTGCAACAGGGTCATCATCAATGACAAGAACAGCCATCTCGCCGGGATGTATGTTCAGTTCTTCTTCGATCGTATCCTTGCGTTCGGAATCATTGAGTGTTACGGAAACAACAAATGTCGTGCCTTTGCCCTTTTGACTCTTGACACTGATCGTGCCGTTCATCATCTCGATGATATTCTTGGTTATCGCAAGACCAAGACCTGAGGATCCGTACTTATTGGTGGATGTCGCATCCTCCTGCGCGAAAGTATCGAATATGTGCGGCAGGAATTCCTCGCTCATTCCGATACCGTTATCTGTGATCGTAAACTGAAGTGTCGACTTGTCATCGAACTGTACCGTTCTCTGGATATCAAGAGAGATATTTCCGCCTTCAGGAGTGAACTTAATCGCATTACCGAGAATATTGATGAGAACCTGTCGGAGTTTCATGTTATCACCGATATAGTAGTCATCGATCTGGCCCTTGATATTGCAGCTGTAGTTCTGGTTCTTAGCAAGGCACTGACCGCTGAACATTGTATTGATAGACTCGAGCATCTTCGAGAATGAGAATTCTTCATTTTTCAGGATCATGCGTCCGGACTCAATACGTGACATATCAAGGATGTCGTTGATGAGATTTAATAGGTGTTCGGCCGAAGTATTGATCTTCGCGAGGTATCCCCGGGTCTTCTCAGGTGTCTCGGGATCGTTCATCGCGATATTATCAAGACCGATGATAGCATTCATCGGCGTTCTGATCTCATGGCTCATGTTGGACAGGAATGCAGTCTTCGCCTTGTTCGCCTGCTCGGCAGACTTGAGTGCATCACCCAGTGCCTCCTGCTGTGCCATGTTCTCACGCATTTCGGTATCGATTACGGTAAGGCCCAGACCGATGGCATGAACACGGTGATCTTCACGTTCTTCGATGTGGCGTACACCTGCGACCCTGATCATCTCGTAATATTCTCTGCCGTTACGTTTAGCGAGATAACGGTAAGCGAGGATGGGTTCTTTCGCGAGGCCCTCACGGATATTCTCCGGATCGATGAACTTCAGGAATCCTTCGCGGTAACTCTCTTCAACGGAATTTTCCGCATACCAGACAAAACGGTCGTGGAACGGGAATTTTATTCCTTCTTCTGTCTGATCATTATCCTTCGGATCTCCTCTGTAGCAGACGCCCTCGTCCTTGTCAAGATCAATATAGTAGACACTGCGGTAATCTGATGACATGGCAGTGATCATGCTGTCCTGAACCGACCTTCTCTTCTCCTCTTCGAGGAGCTTTGCCTGGAGCGAGAGTTTCTCTTCCATCTGCTCCTGCTTAATACGGTTCTCAGCTTCTGATGTCTCTTTCTCTATCGAGAGTTTTGCGTTACGTCTGATCTGATAGATGATGAATACGAACATGCCTGCAAGGACGATTGCAGCGACCACAGACTGCACAAGGCTTCGGATGACGATCCTGTCCGAGACAGGGTTTATCTGCTCAGCGATGACCGTCTCCTTTATGAGATATGTCAGCATCCAGTCGGTTCCGGTTACGGGGACAAAGCTCAACGTTTCCGTCGTGCCATTATAAGCAAACGTTACCTCGCCTCTTTGACCGTTCTTAAAATCATTCAGGAACTCCTCATAGTTGCCGGTCTTGATATCCGCATTCTTCATTGCATCCAGAAGGTTGTCCTCTACGGCAAGACCGCCAAGATACACGTTCGTGAGCGCAATACCGTCTCTCGTGTAGATATTACAGAATGTTGTTTTTGCATTATCAGACTCCATTGAGACACCGCGGAGCATCTCATTCATGTCGATCTCCATGAAGCAGGCAACCAGTTCTTTGCCTTCAAGAGTCATGTCACTTACCGGAACGGCTATGATAACCTTCTTCTCCGTTGATTCCAGATTTAAGATGGAGATCTCCGGTCCAGTCAGAGTATTATAGTCAAAATGATAATCCGAGATATTAGTCTGCTGACCCAGTGATGTGTAGATCAGGCCGTCGCTGTCAACGAAAGCGAACTTCTCAAGATTGTAGATACGCTTCATTCTCGCCTGATAAACCTGCAGATGTTCCTCGTCCGACAGATCCTCATCTGTCATCAGTCCGATGGCGACATTCATGTCATCGATCTTCTTACTGAGGTTAGCGGATACGACCTGCTCTCTTCTGCCGGCCAGTTCATCAAGGTATAAAAGGCTTACGGATTCAACAGCCTGCTCGGTATCTTTCTTTGCCAGGAATCCTGTCAGGACCGTTCCGACAGACAATACCAGAACGAACAATATCGTTCCGATTATCACGATAGTGATGGTACTGCTACTCCTGGTACGATTCATCCGGGAATCTCCCTGCCATGTTAATTTTGTTCCGATAAAAGGAGCAAACCGTTACCCTGAAATTATATCACGTTTTTTTGATACCAATCGTAAATCAAGTATAAATATATTATTAAAATACTTTCGAAAACAGCGTGAAAAGGCACTTTTTATGCAGGCAGGTCTGTTTCTGTCGTATTATCCTGTCCGTTTATCTCAGATTCTGCTGTTGTCTCAGTCTCAACTGCAGGCTCTTCAGAGGGTGCTGCCTCTGAAGGAACTGACGCCTCAGTTGCAGGTGTCTGATCCTCATTATCATTCTGCTTATCCTGCTCAGGTACAGCAGGCTGCTCCGGAACGGATGCAGGCTCATTATTGTGATCCTGCTCAGGTGTTACAACGGGCTCGGGTGCAGGAGTTACTGAAGGTGCCGGTGTTACAGAAGGTGTAGGAGTTACTGAAGGTTCGGGTGTCGGTGCCGGCAGATAATCGGATGAACCGCCTGCACGTGCCGGATAGAGAGAACCGTTAAACTCGTGATGGGAATCGCCGATCTCATCGTCAGTGCACATGAAATACATTGAAGGATGATCTCTGTAGATCGTTGCGTCGCAGTGATACCACTCGCCGTCAAGATATACGAGATTCCAGAAGTGACCGTTATTATAAACCGGATATCTTTCAACCATCAGGTTCGGAATGCCTGCGTGGTCGAGAAGCATTTTCGCGCAGGAGAATGATACAAAGCAGTCTCCGCTGTGTCTTGTAAATCCTCTGTATGCAGCTTCCTCAATTGAATCGAAGCTGCCTGTTGTCTGATAGTAAACATTGGAATGTACCCAGTTAAAGATTGCTCTTGCGGTCTCAACGTCGCTGCTGCGCCAGAGGGATGACATGATGTCTGCTGCGAGATCGTTGGCATCAGAACCATAGTATGAACGTGAGCTCTCTTCCTGTCCTGCTTCTTCGTCTTCTGACACATTTACAACGACCTTTGCCTTAACATTTCTGATATTTCCTGCTTTGTCAGTTGCGGAATAGAAGATCTCATATTCGCCTGATCTGCTGTAATCAACAGATGAATCGTTTACTCTGATAACGGGATGCTTATCGTAATCATCAGTTACCGTAATACCGTCTAAAAGATCAACGCTCTTTCCGTCAGTCTCTATATCATGAACACCTTCTATCTCGGGTGCCGTGCGGTCATTAAGAACGGTGAAAGGAACTTTAATAACGGTTACATTTCCATACATATCAGTGATGGCTACGGGAACGGAATACTCGCCGCCGTATGTGAATTTGGGAGTTCCGTTCTTATACTCGATCTTTGCAATACCTGACAGGTCATGATATTTCTCAACACAGGTTCTGGCATCAGGCATCTTGCCTATTGTATAAACTTCCTGGGGAACTGCCTGTCCTTCAGGTCCTGTACGATCTTCGATCTTGAGAGTAACGTCTCTGCTCAATTCGTCTTCATATGATACTGAGAGTCTGTAGACAGCGGGAACGTTCGTATCGATCTCTGATACGTCAGTTAAGAATCTTGCATTCATAGGACAATCGGAGAAGAAATCCTCGATCCTGATCTTGGAGCCGGCCTCGATAACCACTTCCTTTTTAAGGTTTCTGTCTTCTTTTATACCGTTTACCATATGGCAGCCTGCAAAAGCAACTGAAACCAAAACGACTGAACCCAACGCCATGATTGCCGGCTTAATGTTTCTGATATTTTTTCTCTCATTACCTGTCATATTAATTTCTCCCGTGTGATAAATGTTCCTTTTGTCAGGTTCATTATCACTGCCGGGAGAAACTCAAACTATGCTTAATTACAGGCCGTTCTGATGCTTAAGCAACAGTATACGGGTTAAGTGTTGATTAAATGAAAAATCGTCAGATGCGGTGCTCTGCCTGGAGCCTCGCCATGCGCTTCTCTTTGCGTCTCTGCCTGGCGAGCTTTGCTTCATATTTGTCTCTGATCAATGTGAAATAAATGATCGACGATATACCTGCCGAGAGCGCGAGCAAGATTAGACAGAAGGCTGATGCCCTGTCGTATGCATTTCCGAATCCCAATATGTTATACAGATAATTCATGAGTGTTATGCTTCTTTGCATCGAATCATAAGGATTACCCAGCATACCGGGGATATCACTCATTCCGAGGCCGTCAACAACTGTGACGATCACTATAAAGAACATTATCGGACGCATGCATGGCAGCGTTATCCTGAAAAACGTATTAAACCTGCCTGCGCCGTCCATCTCTGCGGCCTCAAATATCTCAACCGGGACGCTCGTCATGCCAACAACGGCATAGATGAACGTTATGCCGAAATGCATGAAGATGCTGAGAACTACTATGAAGAAACGCTCGGATGTGAATAGCTCAAGGTCCTGTTCAGTTATCCCGAATCCGTTCATCATGGCAGCCATAAAGATATATCCGACAGTTGATCCGACGAATCCGATAAAATTCGTCACCACGAGATAACCAATCGCGGTTCCGTTCATAAGATTAGGGAAAAAGAACGCAGTCTTAAACAGCCACCTGCCCTTTATCTTCAATCTCCGGTCAGTCATCATCGCAGCCAGCCAGAATGCCATTATCCATTCAGGGATCGTCTGCGCTATCCAGAACAAAAAAGTATTTTTAAATGCCGATACGATCGTTTTAGTCCTGAACAGATCTGAGAAATTCTTATACCATGGCAGGCCCTTTGACACCAGCAACTGGGGATTATCAATGACCACAGTATGTTTCAGATCACAGAAAGCATAGTACACGGTGCAGAGCAAAGGCCAGAAATGGAAAACCAGAAACGCAACAACAAAGGGGATAGCAAATATGTATCCCCACTTGGAATAATGCCTTTCGATCTGATTCTTTCTGCTCATGAACCGATGATATAACACACGGTAGACATATGTCAACCTTCGTGTTATATTTGCATCATAAGCGGGGAAATGAGGTGGAATCTACGAGCGATAATGTCATCAGCAGAAATGAAATAAAGAGACGGGAAAACATTCTCAGGGTCATCGTCTACGCTATTTCCGTAGGCCTCGCACTCCTTACACTGTACCCGTTTGTTATGATGCTCGTTGACTTTACCGGGTTTAAGATCAATAACCCTGCACGTGTGCTGAAGATAATCCCTCAAAGAGGAAAAGAATTTGCGGAATTCTTCAAATCAAGAACTGTAAAAGGATTTTTCAACTCCGTTATAGTTACCTCATGCAGCACAATACTCAACGTTTATTTCTCTGCAATGACCGCATACTCCATCACGGGTTACACCTGGAAACTCAAAAAGGTTTTCAGTAACTTTATTGTTGCACTCATGATGATCCCCAATGTTGTTGCCATGTCCGGATTCATTCAGCTGGTCTATAATTTCGGTCTCATAAATAATCTGGCCATACTGATACTTCCTTCCATCGCAACACCTATATCTGTTGTATTCATGAGACTATATCTGGAATCCTCATTCTCGATAGAGATGGTCCAGTCAGCCAGGATCGACGGTGCGGGCGAATTCAGGATATTCAATCAGATAGTTCTTCCCATAATGAAGCCCGCAATAGCCACGCAGGCGATCTTTGCAGTAACAAGCACATGGACTGATGCCGGTCTTCCGAGCGTCATCCTGTTAGACGCAGACAAGCAAACACTTCCGATAGCGCTTATCATTAACACCGCACTCGGAGAACGAACCATACCCATATTTGTATCAACAGTGCCGCTTGTCATAGTTTATCTTCTGCTCGCAAGACACATCGTTGAAGGTGTTCAGTTAGGCAGCGTAAAACTGTAAAGCATCACGGTTCAGATCACTGTTCTCTTTACATAAGGATGCACGAGCAGAGGATTCACCTGGACCTTAACCGTATCGCCTTCCTTTGCAAAGTTCTCTGTAACATCAACAGTCATGTGTGACACACCTATCCTTCCCACAACAGGACTCTTCTTTCCGTTTATCCATACGCACAATGCGGGAGATTCCGTGATGCGCTTCAGCACGTTCCTTAAGAAATTGCAGAATGTATAATCCATCACGCCTCTTTGTATCAGTCCGACACCGTCACCTGTTCCGATGCGGACGACCGCAAGGTAACTGTCTCTCTTAAGAGCTGCTTCACCGCTGTAACCGATACGTTGTCCTTCCTGTCTGTTATATACCGAGAAGACTTTTGATTCGAGCCATACCGCCTCTTCGAGTTCACTCTTTGCTGCAACTTTCCCGATAATAGCGCTGCCGACACGTACCGCATCAAATCCTAATGCGCCGTATGTCATTGCCGCCCTTGAATTTGATATATGACAGGTCTTCAGCTCTACACCGGTTCTTCTTATTGTATCCACCGCACTCCTGAAAACCTTCACCTGTCTGTCGACGCTTCTCTTATAATTCGTTACGCTTCCCGCGAGGTGTGAGAAACATCCTTCTATCGAGACATATTCTTCATAGTGTTTGAAGTTGGGCATGTTATCCGGATTAAAACCGTATCTTCCCAGACCGGAATCGATCTGGATATGGACTCTCGCCCTCTTGCCTGTCAGTTCATGGATATAGATCAGTTCCGGGATCTGCTTCTCATCGCCAAAAGCAATAACAACATTATGTGTCACCATCATCAGTAGTTCGCTGAAATCAGAGATCGGCGTCATCAGGAGGATGTCTTCTTTACATCCTTCTTTCCTTAATGCAACTGCTTCACAAGGTGATGTGACGGCATACATGAAGATATCCTGATCCCTGATTATGTTATACAGATTGGCAACTCCCAATCCGTAGCCGTTCTCCTTTACCACAGCGATAAGCTTCGCTCCGGTGGTCCTGTTTATGTATCTGACATTGTTTACGATCGCTTCTTTCTTTATAACCAATGTCGCGTTTTTGTCAAAACAGCTGTTGCTGTTGATCTGATCGTAGAAAAGTTCATCACACATAAGACTAACCTCCTTTGCTGTATACAGGTTAAGTCCCGTGGTCTTCAAATCATCTTCGTTTCAGCATCAAAACGACAACGAGAATGTGAGAAAAACTCGGCTAAAATGGTGCAGGAACACGTCAAAACTGTGTGAGGACATCTCACACAAAGCATTCACCCTTTCTGAATCAGGCTCTTTATCAGAAACCGAGCTCGTCGTTTACAAGGATTACGCTGATCCTTCCCTGATGTCTGGAGAAACGTGTAATAAGTATCTGGCAGCAGATCGTATCAGGCGATTTGCAGTCGAAGCATGTTCCCTTCTTCGTGCACGGTGTATCAAGACCGAATCTCTGGGCATTGATCGGTGCCGCAACGGTTCTCGCGCGCTTCATGGCCTGATCGAGATCACTGCAAACTTTATTCATTCCGACAATAAACAAAACATGCTTGGGACCCTGGCAGATTGCTGATACTCTGTTGGAGTTTCCGTCGACGTTAACGAGTATTCCGTCATCTGTCATTGCATTACAGCTGGAGAGGAAGAAATCCGCATCATATGCGAGAAGCATTGCCTGACGCTTGTCTTCATATGCATCACGGTCGATAAAATCATAATTGCCGTTCTTAAGAGCTTCAGACAATCCAATCTCATGAACACTCATGGCACCGCCCATCGAGATGCTGCTGCCTTCAGGGATAAGACCGAGAGCGATCTTTAATGCTTCTTCCTTGCTCGCAGCATAGTAGCCTTCCATATTACGTGACTTAAGTCCTGCGATGGTCTTCTGGGCCAAAAGTTCATTTCTCTTAGTGATGTTCTCGTTCATGCGTATATCCTCTCTTTATTCTCATCATGATTCTTTCCAAATTATAACGCATCCTTCAGTGGAGGATGCGTTAAGTTTCTCAAAATATGTGAACGGATCTCAGATATAGGTTACCCCTATTTTCCCCAGCTGTTCTCTCATCTTTTTCACTTTGACGTCCGGAAATCTTCTTCCGATGGAATCTGTCAGCATGTATGTTTTCAATCCTGCCTTTACCGCTCCTTTTGCAGTAGCTCCGACACAGCCGCATTCATCAAGTCCGCAAATGACCACTTCAGAATAACCCTGTTCTCTTACATGTTCTTTGAATTCTTTAGATGAGAATGTATCAGGAAAATATTTCTCAAACAAATATTTGGAGACCACGTTCACACCATCATGCAGTTCAGCACCGGGAGTGTCCTTCAGGGTAAACCCGATAAACCATCTGTTTGTGATGATGTTCTGGAAAACCTGTTTTATATAAATAATGTCATATCCCATCCCGCTGTATTTCTCGATCGCTTTGTTTACCGAGTCTACCAGTATAGCCGTGTTATATGAGAACATCGGTTTGCGGTTTTCGCAGAGATAATCTCTTTGCATATCCACTACAAGAAGTGCCTTTCGATTCATACTGATTAATCTCCCTTTGATTATTGAACGCGTTCAATAATCAAAGTATACCACATCTTATGAGGAGATTCAACCAGGTTATGAAGTGACGGGGCTGAGTCTGTTATGCTCTTATCTTATTATGGTTATGCCTCTTTTATATATTTATCTGTGCGTTCATTAAGTATCTTCACAGATTCATCCAGAGTACGGTCGCCTGCATAGTATGGTGCGATCTCTTCGATCAGGAAGACCGTGATGACTGGATCGTCGTAGTAGTATGTCGAGATCGTAGAGAGGCTCTGAATAAAACTGTCTTCCATCGATTCCGTTGCGCGTTTAAATCCGTATACCGCATTATGATCACCAAGGATATTCAAATACTCATTCAAAGTCTGATCGACATCGTATCCGGCGTTGTTCAATTTGGTTGTAAGAGCAACATTTCCGGCCATGATCTCCTTGTTTGTGATTATGTTCTGAAATGCCCTGTCAGAGCCCGTGTAAGCTACACCGCCGAATAGGAAATTCAGGAACTTCCTGCATCCGTCTTTCACGTCTGAGAGGGCCGTTACGGATATCGTCTCCAATGCTCTGAACCTTGGACCTGATGCATCTGTCGAAGGCGTTCCGATAATAGTGTAATTGCCTTCTGATGATTTGCACGCGTGAATAAAATCAAGATAGCTTCCGAGTCTGTCATAACGGCATGCCGAGCGCGTTCTTTTCGCCTCTTCATTAAAAGGCACATACTCATCCGTTTCTGCAAAACCGTCATCCGCAAAATTCTCTTCGGAGTATTCAACTGCAGCCATGAACTGACCGGTACCAAAATCGGCAGTTCCGCTCTCGATCGCAGCCTTTGTATCTATGCACGACAATATGAAGTCTTTTTTGCTGTAATAATCAGAGTACGGATAATCGTAAGGCGAGAATCCGTCCAGGTCGCTTTTTATCATCTGATCAAACTCTTCAAAAGTTATTCCGCATGCCCCGTTCTTTATCAGAGAAGTATCAACAACGAGCCCTTCTATCTCGAGCGTTACGGGAAGAAAATACTG
>JAEEGL010022212.1_pt1 | contig 17486 bp, 16 predicted proteins | sample 9134231 | NCBI WGS metagenome assembly JAEEGL01 (sample SAMN16246548, study PRJNA631951) | gut metagenome | biome: gut microbiome; feature: rumen; material: fiber-attached | host: Bos | place: Iran: Karaj | collected 2018-10 | reverse complement strand
GTCACTTTACATACATGATACAGACAGCCGCGATAGCGGCAGTAGAGCCTGACAAGGCAACTCTGCCAGCTTGCTGAGCAGATTGCCGATGTCAGGGCGAGTCTGTAGAATGTATGTAAAGTGGCTGTGAATAGTAACAAAAATATATGCATCCACGCTTTTTTTTCATTGCGAATTTCCCCCAAAAGTGGTAAAGTATTTGGGATTGTATATCTGGAAAACAAGGGTGGTACAATATGAAAAAATACTTGATGCTTTGTGCGGGTATGCTTGCGGCAGGATTGCTGATCGCAGGCTGCGGTAAGATAGAAGGTTATCATTACGATAACAGTGATACATATACGGCGGGCAGTTTTTCTTATGACGAAGATTCCATCGATTCCGTTGAGATCAACTGGATCTCAGGTAATGTTTATATAGATGAGAGTGTCATGAGTCCGTTGGAGATACGTGAAGAATCTGAGAAAGAACTGTCCGATGAGGACAAACTCAGATATAAGATAGAGGACAGAAAACTTGTGATCCAGTTCTGCGAATCCGGAGTGGACACCGGCGGTAAGAAAAAAGATCTTTATGTCAAGCTGCCGATCCTGTTAGACAATGTAGAGCTGAATCTGGTTTCCGCAAATACGGAAATGGTTTCATCTGCTGCCGATATCGATATAAACGCGGTGAGCGGAGAGAGTTATGTTTACGTGGATCAGTGCGAAAGACTTGATATTAATTCGGTGAGCGGGGATGCTCATGTCGTGCTGGACAGCAGCCTGGGATCGAAGGTGGAATTCGAGACTGTTTCGGGCAAGTACACCGGTGATGAAAAATCCCTGGATAAGATGTGCAACATAAAATGCAATACCGTAAGCGGCGACCTGGAGGTTTCTGCTGAGTAAAGCGTGGATGTATGATAGATGGTATAAAACGAAAACTTAATGTTTTTTCAAAAATAGACAGGATCGTTCTGCTGAGAGTAGAGGTGATCATGATAATGGCGGTGGGCATGTTTGCGCTGACCGCTATTTTGGCTGTCTCTTTTACGAAAAGATCCGAGTCCGTGCTGAAAAACCAGGCGTTGAGTCTTATCAGTGCCACGGGAAAACAGCTTCAGGTGAATATCGATCTTTACTTAAAAGAGATCGAGGAGACCGCAGCGCTTATGTATTCGGACGAGGTCTATTATTCTTATGACGCTACGGACAGCGCAAGCGACGAGTATGATTCCATACAGAAAGAAAACATGATCTATAACCGTATCGTGGATCTTGCGGTCATGAAGAATTTTGCGGATTTTGCCATCGTATATAAAAACGATCATGTTGTGGGATGGGTCAGCAAGACGACTGAGAATCTGTTCCCTGACGGAGGAATGTACAAGGATCTTGCGTCGCATATCACCAATAACAGAAAAAATGACGGATGGTTTTTCGGGCAGAAGGGTAACTACGAGCGCGTGCATTATGCGAAGCGCGTCAACGACAAGGCAATACTGACCGTCAGCGTCTATACAAGAGAACTTTCGACGGTATTCGAGTATCCGGAGCAGATCGAGGATTTTGTGATCCGTCTTGTTAATGAAGATGATGAGATCGTCTATTCTTCAGTGGAAGATGAGGGTGGCACAGTTCTGACTGATGACATTGCGCATCTTTTTGAACACAAGGCAGACCAGGCGGTTATAGACAACACTCATCTGGCTACCTGCAATTACCTTGATAACGGCTGGAAGGTCATCTGTGTTGTTCCTGCGGAGACTATCATCAAAGAGACCAACGCCATCCGTAATTTCACCATTATTCTGGCTACCATCATATTCCTTGTGCTGACGGCAGTGTGTATCATGGGTATGTTTAAGGTGACAGATTACGCAGGTGACATGTTTAAAAACCTTGTCAAAAAAGCGGACTACGACAAGCTGTCGGGCGTTCTCACCAAGACCGCATTTCAGGAGAAAACAACGAGCGTTCTGAACGATACCAGATCATCGGATATCATCATGTTCGCGATGTTTGATATGGATAACTTCAAAAAGATAAACGATACCAAGGGCCATGCATACGGTGATGCGGTCATCGCGCGTATGGGTAAACTTTTACAGCAGCGATTGCCCGAAGAGTATTATAAGGGCAGGCTTGGCGGAGACGAGTTCGCTGTTTTTGCCAAGTTCATGACGGCCGACCTCGAGATGACAAAAAACAGAGTAGAGTCGGATATGGCAGTTTTGCATCAGGCCTTCAGATATGAGTTCAAGGAGGAAAAGGAACTGCTGTCCACCTCCTTAAGCGTAGGTGTGACCGTATGCAGCAAGTCAAGCTGTGATTTCAATTCCGTTTACAAGATGGCGGATTCGGCACTTTATATTTCCAAGCGCAGCGGAAAAGACCAGATCACCTGGTACGAAAACGGCATGGAGGAGGTGAGCGGATCATGAGTATTTCAAGACGACTGATGCGTGTAACGGCCTTCGCCTGCGCCGCAGTTTTTGCCGTGTCATCTTTGGCGGGTTGCGGAAATGCGGATGGTGTCACAAAGATCACATTGGAAGCCGAGAAAAAAACAGAGATCAGCTTTTCGTGGTGGGGCAATGACGACCGCCATAACTACACCATGGAGGCCGTTAATCTTTTCCAGAAAGAAAACCCCGATATAAAGATCGTGCCGATGTACGGCGTGTGGGGAGGTTATGAAAAACGCTATAATCTCAATATGATGTCGGACAACGAGACGGATGTCATGCAGATCAACTTTGCATGGCTGTCTAAGTATTCGCCCGATGGTGAGGGTTACTATGATCTGAATACTTTGAAAGATCACATAAACCTTGCGGGATATACAGCCGAGATGCTGAAATACGGGGAGATGAACGGCAAACTGAACGCCATCCCCATCGCATTGAATGCATCTACGATGTATTACAATGCAGATCTCTACAAAAAATACGGACTTGAACTGCCTGAGAGCTGGGACGATCTGTTCGCTGCGGCAGAGGTAATGTCGGAGGATGGAGTATATCCTTTGGGAATGGCAAAAAAACAGATGTTTCTGTTTTTGATAACCTGGTATGAGCAGCTCACCGGAAAAGAACCCTTTGACGAGAACGGCAACTGGGTATATGAGACTGCGGATGTTGAGAAGATACTGGAGTTCTACGGTAAGCTCAGGGAACAGAAAGTTCTGTGCCCGGTAGATGAATTTAACAGCAGTTTGTTTTCCGCGGAGCAGGTTGCGGGAGTTATGGCATGGACCAGCGATGCGAAGTCATATTGCGCAAACCTTGATGAAAAAGGTGTGAATGTTGTGGTGGGCGAGTATCCGGTCATGGACGGATCAAAGATGCTGGGATGGTATTTAAAGCCTGCGTCATTGTATGCGATCAGCAAGATAGCTGACGATCCGGTAGCTGCGGCGAGATTTTTGGATTACATTCTGAACAGTGAGGAAATGATCATAAGACAGGGCACGGAAAAGGGTGTACCCTGTAACGTCATCGCCATCAGGGTGCTGCAGGAACATGATCTTTTGGATGGCTTTGAATACAAGGCAAACCAGATGATGGAGAAACACAGACGGGATATGCTGGTCATGCCGGCACAGATGGAAAACGACAGTATAATCACTGTTTTCAAGGACGGAGCGGATAAATATCTCTACGAGAGAGAGTCGTTAAAAGAGGCGTCGGAAGAGATACAAAATCTTATAACGGAATTCAATATTGAGTAGACGTTTTAACGGGGCTGTGGTATAATAAAACAGTCTTTTGAAGACGTTTTATAACGCAGAAAGGAGATTTTTGGTATGAAGATGAAGAAGGTTATAGCCGTGGCAGTTTCTTTTGCAATGGCAGCAGCATTGATGCCGGCGGTCCCGGTAAACACAAACGCAGCGGAAAAGGCTGCGATAACTCTCGCTAACGGCAAGAAGGCACCTAAAAAGATAAACCTCGGCAAGAAATACAAGATCGCGGTAAAGGGAGCAGATGTTTCTTTTGTTTCCCAGAATGAAAAGGTCATCACTGTCAGCAAAAATGTCATCAAAGGCATTGCTCCCGGCAAGGCAAAGGTTGTGGCAAAAGACAGCAAGGGCAAGGTTGTTGCCAAGAAGAAATTCGTTGTTTTGAAGAGAGCGGAAAAGATCGTTGTGGAAAACGCAAAGATCGAACTTGAGGCAGGCGCTACCGCGGATATCAAGGCCAGCGTTTCACCGGCTGATTCAACGGATGCTCTTTCCTATGAGTCAGACAATCAGAAGGTTGCAAAGGTTGACGTGGCTAACGGCAAGATCACAGCCGTTTCGGCAGGTACAGCCAAGATAACGGTGTTTGCAAAGCCTACCAAGAAGACAAAAAACAGCAGCAAAAAGAACGTTAAAGCTACTGTTACCGTTACTGTCACAGGTGATGGCGGTGAAGCAGCAGAGAAAGTTGACAAGACAGTAAAAGAACTTATCCAGGAAGTTGAGAAGAGCGCAGAGGTGCTCAGCACTACATCCATCGGATTTATACTGCCCAACTTAAAGACCGATGTTTCCGACAAGACCGTGTCAGTTGTGAACAAAAAGACATCGGCTGCACTCAAGATCAAGAGTGTTATGTACAGCGCAGCAGGCACCGGTATAGTTGAACTGGAAAATGAACTCACAGAGGGCAGCTATCTTTTCTATTACAGAAAAGGTGAGAAGGGCAAAGAAGTTAAGATCCCCTTTGATTTTGAGCCGGAAGAGGAAGATGATGAGGATGAAGAATCATCAGTCAGCAGCTCAGACGGCGCTGTAGAATGCGATATAACGGTTTATGTAGGATCGACGGATGTCACCAATAAGACTGCATCTGTTGATGCTTCCGCAGGACTGGATGTTAACATAAAGTATGATCCGTCGGAATACGATGACAGCGGCGCAGGCTATAGCGAAGAGGATACAGATGACGACGACGATGAGGATGACGAAGACGATTCGGACGATTCATCCGATGTTGAAGAGGCAGACACAGAGGGTGTATACAGCTACAGCACATGGTCAAAGCACTATGCGATAGTTTGTGTTGACGGAGAAGCAACTGTATCATCGGGCAAGATCACGACCAAGTCGGATTCCGCTTCGTTTGTGGTTCTCGACAGAGTGGATTCCTATACGATCGCTTACTTTACACTCACAAAATAAAACATTTTTAATATGGTTTTATCCCCATGGCGCAAGCCATGGGTGTTTTTGTGATATATCTTAACGAACCCGAACCGAAGGTGAAGGGTGAGTTTAGATATATCCATACAGGAACACTTAACGAATCCGAGCTGAAAGCGAAGGATGAGTTTAGTGTCATCGGATGTGATATCTTAACGAACCCGAACCAAACCCGAACCGAAGGTGAAGGGTGAGTTTAGATATATCTTAATGAAACCGAACCAAAACCGAGCCGAAGGCGAAGGGTGAGTAAATATGAAAAAAGCCTTGATGGTGGCTACAGTAGCCAGCGTTATAGATCAATTTAATGACAGAAATCTTAAGATACTTCAGGATATGGGCTATGAAGTACATGTGGCCTGTAATTTTGAATCGGGGAATACCACGAGTCAGGAGCGTGTGTATGAGTATGAGAAGTCTTTAAGAGACAGAGGCATAACCGTTCATAACATAACGTTCCCCAGGGACCCCAAAAACTTTGCGGAAATGCGCCGTTCGTACAAGGCATTGAAAGATGTTATCAGCAAAGGGAAATATGATCTCGTGCACTGCCACACACCGGTGGGCGGAGTAGTGACCAGACTCATATGTGCACCGTACCGCATGCGCGGCATGAAGGTTATTTATACAGCACACGGATTCCATTTTTACAAAGGGGCTTCGCTTAAGTGCTGGCTCATGTACTATCCCATCGAAAAACTGCTGGCTCATTTCACCGACGTTCTGATCACCATCAATGATGAGGATTATGCGAGGGCAAACGGCAGGTTCGCATGCAAAAAGATTGTGAAAGTACCCGGGATCGGCATAGATCCGGAGAGGTACGAATTTGACGCGGATGAGAAAAAACGCATAAGGGCAGAGCTCAGGAGCGAACTCGGCCTCACCGAAAAAGATTTTGTGATCATAAATGTGGGAGAGCTTTCAATCCGCAAGAATCAGCTGTTGCTGTTAAAGGCGATGCGTCTTATACATAAAAAACGTGTAAAGCTTGTGCTGACAGGTATCGGCGTGTGCAGGCGTGATATCATGAAATATGCTTACGATCACAGGCTTTCTAAGAGGGTTATTTTTACCGGTTACAGGGAAGATATACCGAAACTTATGGCTATGGCTGACTGTTTTGTGTTCCCGTCAATTCAGGAAGGTCTTCCCGTGGCCCTGATGGAGGCGAAAGCGGCCGGACTTCCGTGTATAGTATCGCGGATCAGGGGCAATATAGATCTTATTCTTCATCATTTCGGCGGATACTGCGTAGAGTCCATGAACGCGGGAGACTGGGCCGGATATATTGAGAAGATGGCGGATAAGTCCATGGAAGATCGTCTCGAGATGGGAAAACGCAACATGGTAGATGTGGAAGATTACAGCTGCAAGACTGTGGATGAACATATGCGCCGCATATATGACGAAGTCTGAAAAGAAAGACGGCACAGTTTTTGAATGTAACAGATATTTTGTTTTCACGGAATAAAGAGGATTTGTCATGCACTCTTTTGTTTTTTCGATCATAGTGCCTGCGTACAACATAAGCGGTTACATAGAGGAGTGTGTGGGATCCATGTGTCCGGCCGAGCCGGATTGGGAGATCATAATAGTAGATGACGGTTCGACGGATGATACCGGAGAAATATGTGACAGTTTAGCGGAAAGTCATGACAATGTGACGGTGGTCCACAAAGAAAACGGAGGTCTTTCCTCTGCGAGAAACTGCGGACTGGAAAAAGCCTGCGGCAGATATGTGATTTTTGTGGATGGTGACGACTACGTTGACAGACAGGTTCTCGCATCTTTGAAAGATCATATACAGGGTGACCCTGATGTGGTGTTTTGCGAGACGTTAAAGGTTTGGGAAGACGGCAAAAGAAAACCCATGGGTGACGGCATAACGTCTGAGATAGACAGCCTTGAGGGGGCAAAACTCCTGCGATATCTCTCGCATACGGATAAGCTTCCCGGGTCTGCATGGGGGAAAGCATTCAACAGGGATTTTCTGATGAAAAACGAACTTTTTTTCAGGGAGGGTCTGCTGAGTGAGGACATAGAATGGTCTTTCAGGCTATACAGTCTTGTGAACAGTGCTGTTTACTGCAAAGATACGTTATATTTTTACAGACAGAACAGAGCGGGTTCGATAACATCATCCGGGGGAAGCAAGCATGCAAAAGATCTGTTGGGAACCGTCGAGAAGTATGCAAAAGAGTATGACAGGTTAAATAATCTTTCCGGCGGAGATGACAGGCAGACAGCGCTTCGCGATATGTACCGAAGCTTTCTGGAATATGAACTGAGGGTGCTTTTGATAAAAAAAGATGACGTGAAGGGGACCGAAGCAGAGGATTACAAAAGACGGCTGAAAGCGCTTAAATACCTTACAGGGTATCGGAAAGATAACAAGAGCAGGCTGGTAGCATTATTGTACAGAGTGTTGATATGAGTGATATAAAGCTGTCGGTGATAATACCGACGTATAATGCAAAAAAATATATTGAGCAGGCGGTTTGGTCGATAATAAGCGGACTTGCCGGTGTCCCTGTGGAGGAAAAACCGGTTGAGATACTGATCGTCAATGACGGATCCACAGATGATACAGGTTTGCTTTGCGATGAACTTGCCGAAAGATTCAGGGATGAGAAGTGTGTGATCAGAGTGATCCATCAGGTGAACAGAGGGCACGGCGGTGCTGTCAATGCAGGTGTTGAAGCCTGTGAGGGCAGATATTTCATGGTGCTGGATGCGGACGATATGGTCACTTCCGACGGGATGAATCTGCTTCTTGACAGATTAAACGATGCGACCGCAGATGTGCTGATCATGGGAGAGGAAAGACGGCATGAGGGATCTCATGAGCCTGAACGTTTCAGAGCGTCTAAAGATCTGTTCAACAGCGGGAAATGCTTTACCGCGGATCTCGGATTTGTTATGGAAAAATGGAACACAAGTCTGAGATATCTTTTTTCAATGCATAACATGGTGTTCAACACGCAGTATTACAGAGCGTTGAACCTGAAGCTGCCCGAAAATGTGTTTTTTGATGATGCGTATTATTTCATAATCGCGGCAGCAAATGTTAAGAGTATTTTGTTTATAGACGGAATATTATATATCTACCGACTCGGTGATCCCGGTCAGAGCGTGGCAACGGACAATCGTGTAAAGAGGATCGCCCAGCACGAAAAGGTTATAGATGCGATACTGCATGACTACGGTAAGATCGAGGGTATGGGTGGCGCTGCTTTCCTGTATTACAGATCAAGACTGTCGGGTGTGGTGACGGATTATCTGGTAACGGCTCTTTTGAGAGATCGCAACAGAAAGCAGGGCAGGAAATATGCACGTCTAATGATGGATAAATTCGAGGGAAAAGATATCCCGAAACTTAAGCGCAATTACTGCGTGTTATATGTTATGAATGTGATGCATATGGGAGAAAAACAGTTTGACAGGCTCATCGGCAAAAAGTAGCGGCGGCTCAAAGACCATAGAGATAAATTTAATACTGAATATACTGCTCACTGTGTCGAACATAGCCGTTCCGTTCATCACTTACCCTTATGTCACCAGAATTTTGGGACCTGAGGGCGTGGGCAGGGTTATGTTCGCAAGTTCCATCGTTGAGTATTTCGGAATGTTCGCAAGCCTCGGCATTCCGGTGTACGGTATAAGGGCTGCGGCTGAGGTCAGACATGACAGAAAAAAACTGGGCAGACTTACTAATGAGCTTTTGCTTATAAACTTCATTACGGCGCTTATGTCATTTACCGCGCTTTATATCAGCCTTGCGGTGGTGTCGAGATTTTCATCCGACAGGGTGCTTTATGTGATCTTAAGCTCGGAACTCATACTGACAGCATTTGGCGTGGAGTGGCTTTACAAAGGCATAGAGGAATATGCATACATCACCAAGAGAAGTCTTGTATTCAAGGTTATAGCCATGGTGTTCATGTTCTTGGTGGTGAGAAAGAGATCGGATTATCCGCTGTATGCCCTGGCTCTTGTGATTTCAAATTATGTATCGCTGCTGATCAATTTTTTCAATGTAAAAAAACATGCGGATATACATGAAAAAATACGTTTGCACGATGTCGTTGTTCATATAAAACCGGTTGTTGTGTTTTTTGCAATGTCGGCGGCTACGCTGATATATACAAACCTTGATACAGTCATGCTCGGTCTTATGAAAGGCGATGTTGAAGTCGGATATTACGGCAGCGCCGTGAAGATAAAAGGCGCGCTGACCGGCGTTGTGTGTGCGCTTGGGGCGGTAGTATTGCCAAGGCTCACACTGTACATAAATTCAGGCGATAAAAAAGCATTTTCGGCACTTACAAAAAGGGCCATGAACTTCGTGTTCATGACGGCGATACCGTTTATAGTGTACTTCACGATGTATGTATACGACTGCATCATATTTATATCCGGAGTGGAATTTAAGGCGTCCGTTGTCCCAATGGTCATCAGTATGCCGATCATACTGCTGGTAGGTATGTCAAATGTTTTCGGTATACAGATGCTGGTACCTCTCGGAAAAGAAAAATACGTGGTACTCTCCGAAGTTATCGGAGGGATCGTGGACATTATAATAAATGCCATTCTGATCCCGTCTCTTGGCTGTGCCGGAGCTGCAATAGGAACCCTTGCTGCAGAGTTTACCGTTTCTTTGGTGCAGCTTATCGCTTTGGGCGAATACAGAAAAGGAATCTTCGGCGGCATACGTCTTATTCCGGTGCTGTTATCTACTACAGTTGCGGGAGTTTGTGCCTACGCCATCAAGTTCTTTGAGATAGACTTAAAGGCCGAACTTGTGCTGTCGGGAATTGTTTTCTTTACTATATATGCAGCGATCATGTACAACCTTGTGATAAAAAAGGAAGGTCTGTTCTGATATGAATTTTAGTCCGACAAAAAAAGCATACGGTTTTGAATATGCCCGCATAATGTATCTTTCGGGACTTATGATATACATTATGTGTATGAGCATCAGAACCACTATGTTTTCACTATATGGCATAACCCTTCTGGGAAAATATTTCGGAGTAGCGGTGGTGGCGCTTAAGATCCTGCTGTACGACCGCTACACCCTGAAGAAACTGATCGTGGCGGTAAGCATTTGTGCCGCTGCCATGATAACCTTCGTCTTCGGCGGGTACGGTGAGCCGATATGTCTGATGGTGCTGATACTGGGAGCGGAAAACATAGATTTCGACGATGTTATACGTGCATACATGGCCGTGACTTTTGCCGTTATGGCGGCGGCACTTGCGGGATGCATCTGCGGAATTATCGAAAATGTGCAGTTTACAAGTGTGGAATCCATTTCACAGAATCTTTTCACGGGCGTATACCTGTTTGACAGTCTCGCCGGGATAAACTCCTTCGGAATACAGTACCATACTGATTTCGGAGCTCACATCTTTTATCTTTGGCTCAGTTACGTATATCTTAAGAGAGACGCATTAAGGGCAAAACACGGATTGCTTTCGATTTTAAGCGGAGTGCTGGTGCGAATCTTTTCAAGAGCGAGGCTTGACAGTGTCCTGCTGGTGGCGCTGGGAGTTACGGTTCTTATTTATGTTTACAGGGAACGAAGGAGACATGATCTTCCGGAATCCGTAATGGATAAAAGACAGAGGGAAAAAAATCTCTACATTGCCGGAAGACTTTCCATGCCTGTCATGTTTGTTTTGGCGTTCTGCTGCACAAGGTTTTACGATCCCGAAAACCCGGTGCTCGCATGGATAGATGAGCTGTTCAGCGGAAGGCTTCGGATCGGGCAGAGCGGTCTTGATAAATACGGTATCAGCCTGACGGGACAGTGGATCGAGATGATAGGAAACGGTCAGGCCAATGAGGTGGTGGGCGAGTACAACTTCATCGATTGTGCTTATCTCATGATACTGCTGCAGAACGGCATTATATTTTTTGCGGTCATAATGCTGCTCAATCAGTACATCATAAAAAAATACAGATACAACACCTGGATGATACTGGCCTGGATATTCATAGCGGTGAGTTCGACGACGGATCATCACATTATGGATACGGCGTATGATGTTTTCCTGATCGCAGCGGGATGCACGGTTTTATGCAATGAAAACATCTTAGAGGAAAAAATACCGGCGGTTAAAAAGACAGGGTTTGCTTAGGAACATAGGAGGAAAGAGATGAAGATCTACAATTTCAGGATAATATTCGAGGACGTGTTAAAGCGCTGGTATCTGGTGATACTGCTGGCACTTGTCTGCGGAGGCGGTTTGGGATTCTACGGATACGGTTCGGCTAAAAATGCCAGTCCGGTGGATAACACCGAACTGAAGGAGCAGTGGGATGCTTACGAGACAGCAATAAAAGATTATGAGCAGTCCATAGCAGAGTCTGAGCAGGCTGTGAAAGATAATCAGAGCATTCTCGATGACCTGAATGCTTATATCGACAACAGCGTCTACATGAAGATAGACAGTCAGGACGTGAGAGTTTCTTCGGGGATGTATGCGATACATGCAGGTGAAGGCGTGGATTTCAACCTTCTGATCTCATCGTATTATCTTTATGTTACGGGCGGAGCCATATGCGATGATATTGCAGCCGCAGGTGTTCCGATCGAGCCGCAGTACTTAAGGGAACTGGTATCGTGGGCCAATTCGTACAACACATTTACAATAACCGTAATAGCGCCCGATGAAGAAACATCGGCGCAGATATTTGCGGCCTGCAACACCGCTATCACCGGAAAATATGATGAGTTCAGATCGGCTTACGGATATTATGAGCTTGAACTTTCTGACGAGGCACACTATGCTAACGCAGACACCGGTATAATGAATGCTCAGGACGGACAGTTAAATACAAGACGCAGCTACTTGACGACACAGTCTGATCTTGAGAATCGTGTGGTAAGCCTCAGGGGAACCCTGGATTACCACAAAGAAAACGCAAAGCCCGAGACAGAGGTAACAGGTGTATCTCCTGTCAAAAATCTTATCAAGTTCGGAATGTTCGGATGCATTCTCGGCGTGATTTTAGCGTTTATGATCAGCTTCTTAAGCTACTTCTTCGGTCGCAGACTTAAGAGCGTGAAAGATCTTGCGGCAATAGATCTTGATGTTTTGGCAGTGTATGACGGTAAAAAAGGATTTAAGCCCGATGCCGAAGATCTGCTGACATCGGTTAAGATATACAGTCAGATGTCAGGACTTGATAAGATGAGCTTTATGACGGTTGCGGATACAGAGGACATAAAGAAAGTTTCCGCTGCTATATCTGATGCGGCCAAAGAAGCAAAGTCTGATATCGGTATCGACATGACGGATTATTTCGGCAGCAGGGGCGAAGCCCTTAAGTCTCTGACCGGTGCGGGACAGGCTGTTTTGCTGTTGCAGAAGGGCAGGAGCGCATATACGGATATCGAGAATGCGGTGAAGCTCTGCGGGCAGTTTGATGTCAAAGTCAGAGGCTGCATAGTTTTACAGTAGTATTATTTGATAAATCCTTAAAAATATGTTATTCTGTTATGATGATCAAAAACGATCGGAACAGGAATGAAAAACGGTAATCGTTCCGACCGACATGGCATAATAGTAAATCTATAATGCCGATACATATTAATTACATAAGGGAGAATAGATATGTATCGAAGACAACGTACGGGATGGCTGAAACATCTGGACTTCATGGTCCTGGATATCATTATGTTTTGGCTTTCCTATGTTTTGGCTACAAAGTTAAGATTTGGTTTTAAAGAGAGTTTTATTGAGATAAATGTCAGCAATGTGTCTTATTTCAAGCTTGGTATCGTTATGACGTTGGTTGCCGTGATAATGGCTTTCTCAACGGAATGCTACAGCGGAATATTAAGGCGAAAGTTCATGTCCGAGGCCGGCAGCAGCATAAAACACAGTACCATGGTTTTCGTCGGAGTGCTGGTATACCTGACGGCTACAAAACAGAGTGATGCTTATTCCCGAATCGTTATCTTTATCTTTTGGGGAATATCCGCTGTGTTTGTCTGGCTGGAGCGCATAATATACAAATCAATGCTGCGCCGCAGGATCAAAAAAACACATAAGAAATCTTCAATGCTGCTTGTGACGGATAAGGCTTCTGCCAAGCATCTGGTTCAAAGCTTTACAAAGGATCCTTACCACGATTTTTCCATCGACGGTATCGTGGTGATAGATCAGGATCTGACGGGCAGCGATATAGAGGGTATCCCGGTAGTGGCATCCGCGGACAGTTTTTACGAGTATGTCAGGGTGAACGTGGTTGACGAGGTGTTCGTAAACAGCGGCACCATAACGGATGAGGAGTACTTCTCACAGGAACTCATGGACATGGGTATCACGGTTCATTACAAGATCCTGGAGCTGAGCCGTTATGCAAACGACAGGCTCCTGGACAGATACGGCGATTTCGTCGTGGTGACCTCCAGCATGCGTATCGCAAGCGGCGGGGCACTTTTCCTGAAGAGGTTTATGGACGTTGTGGGATCGCTGGTAGGACTGGTGTTCTGCGGTATCGCTTTTTTGATATTTGCAATCCCTATAAAACTTCAGGCTCCGGGACCGGTGTTCTTTTCACAGATCCGTATCGGCAAGAACGGCAGACCTTTCAAGTTCTATAAATTCCGTTCCATGTATGTGGATGCTGAGGAACGTAAAAAAGAACTTATGGCTCAAAACGAGATGGACGGCTTGATGTTCAAGATGAAGGACGATCCGCGTATATATCCGTTAGGAAAATTCTTGAGAAAAACATCCATCGATGAACTGCCGCAGTTCTGGAATGTTTTGAAAGGTGACATGAGTCTTGTGGGAACTCGTCCGCCGACAGCCGATGAGTTCGAACTTTACGAGGCACATCACAAAGCGAGACTGTCGGTAAAGCCCGGCATCACAGGCATGTGGCAGGCTATGGGACGCAGTGACATAACGGATTTCGAAGAGGTGGTCAAGCTCGACACACGTTACATAACAGAGTGGTCCTTGGGACTTGATATTTATCTGTTGCTCTTGACGGTAAAAGTTGTGCTGCTCGGAAGGGGTGCCGAATGATAGACAGAAAGATCAAGTGTTTTGTTACCGGAGTAAACGGGCAGCTGGGTTACGACGTGGTTTCCGAGCTGCTAAAGAGGGGGCAGGAAGCCGTGGGTTCGGACATCGGTCCCGAATATACAGGCTTTGCGACCGGTCTTTCGGACAAAGCGAAATATATCGCATTAGATATAACGGATGAAGCGGCCGTATCGGAAGTAATAAAAGCCGAAAAGCCCGACGTGGTCATTCACTGTGCCGCATGGACTGCGGTGGATGCCGCAGAGGCGCCGGAAAATCATGAAAAAGTCAGAGCCGTAAACGTCGACGGAACGTATAACATAGCAAACGCATGTAAAGAAGTTGATGCGGCGATGATATATATTTCCACAGACTATGTTTTTGACGGACAGGGTGAAAAACCCTGGGAGCCGGACCAGACGGATTACGCGCCGCTCAATGTTTACGGGCGTTCAAAGCTCGACGGGGAGTTGGCGGTTTCAAACATTCTGGAAAAATATTTCATAGTGCGCATTGCCTGGGTTTTTGGATTGAACGGCAAAAACTTTATTCGCACCATGATAAACGCAGGCAAAACCCATGACAGTGTGCGCGTCGTATCGGATCAGATAGGCACGCCCACATATACTGCGGATCTTGCCGTGCTGTTATGTGACATGGCAAAGAGCGATAAATACGGATATTATCACGCCACCAACGAGGACGGTTACATAAGCTGGTATGATTTCTGCTGTGAGTTTTACAGACAGTACGGTCTTGAGACGGAAGTAATACCGGTCACAACGGAAGAGTACGGACTCAGCGCTGCAAAGCGCCCGTACAACAGCAGACTTGACAAGTCAAAACTTACTGAAGCGGGATTCCGCCGGCTTCCAACCTGGCAGGATGCTGTTTCCAGATATTTAAAGAACGCGGGACTGTGATCAAACGGTCTAAAACCACAGATAACATTACTAATCTAACACAACCAGAAAACGGAGGATGATATGTCAGAATACATTTTAAGCTGCAGCTCGACGGTCGATCTGACTGCTGATTACATGAAGAGGAGAAACATACCGTTTGCCAAGTTCCATTATGAGATAGACGGTGTCGTACATGTGGATGACATGGGTGTTGCAATGCCTATGGAGAAGTTTTACAAAGCCATGCAGGACGGTGCCATGACCAGGACTACACAGATCAATACTGTAGAGTATATAGACTTTTTTGAGTCATATCTCAGAGCAGGAAAAGATATTTTACATGTCACACTGAGCTCAGGTATCACAGGTACGTTCAATTCCGCTAATGCAGCTGCGGAGGAACTCAGGACCAAATATCCGGACAGGAAGATCTATATCGTGGACTCTCTTGCTGCTTCCAGCGGATACGGCCTTCTGATAGACAAGATGGCGGATCTTCGTGATGAGGGCATGAGCATGGATGATCTCTATGCCTGGGTGTATGAGCACAGGCTTGAGGTAAATCACTGGTTCTTTACAAGTGATCTCAAATATCTCGTGAGAGGCGGACGTGTTACACCCGCAGCGGGCTTTGTGGGAAACGTGCTCAATATATGTCCGCTTTTGAATGTAAATGACAAGGGGGAACTTATTCCCCGTATGAAGGTTCGTCCCAAGAAAAAAGTCATCCTTGAAACCTTTAACAAGATGAAACTTTTGGCTGCGGACGGTGAGAACTACAGCGGAAAATGTTTTATCTCCAACGCCGCATGCTATGAGGATGCCAAGGCGCTGGCAACGTTTATCGAGAACTACTTCAAAAAACTGGACGGCCCCGTGCAGATCTATGACATAGGAACCACCATCGGAGCTCATACGGGCCCGGGAACAGTGGCACTGTTCTTCTGGGGCATGAAGAGAGTGGATTGATCGAGGGGAAAATATGGGACAGATAAAAGTGGAAAAAACAGCCATTGAAGGGCTGGTACTGATAGAGCCGACAGTTCACGGTGACGACAGGGGTTATTTTTCGGAAACCTACAATCAAAACGATTTCCGTGAAGCCGGCATAGATGCCGTGTTCGTTCAGGACAATGAATCCATGAGCAAAAAAGGTGTTCTGCGCGGTCTTCATTTCCAGAAAGAATTCCCGCAGGCAAAGCTTGTACGTGTAATCGAGGGATCGGTGTTTGATGTGGCTGTGGACATGCGCAAAGGCAGCAGCACATACGGCAAGTGGCACGGGGAGATACTGACAGAGGAAAACCACAGACAGTTTTTTATTCCGGAAGGTTTTGCTCATGGTTTTCTGGTGCTGTCGGATCGTGCGAGATTCTGCTACAAGGTTACAGATTTTTACCATCCGGGAGATGAGGGCGGAGTTGCGTGGAACGATCCGGGTATCGGCATAGAGTGGCCGGAGGTGACAGGTGATTACCCGGGTAGCGCAGATCCTTCGGGATACAGACTCTCGGACGGAACACCGTTAAACCTCAGCGAAAAAGATACTAAGTGGGATACCTTATAAAAGGAGGCATTTATGAATATCATAGTGACAGGCGGTGCCGGATTTATCGGCAGCAACTTTATCTTTCACATGTTAAAAAAATATCCGGATTACAGGATCATATGTTTGGACTGCCTTACATATGCCGGCAACCTTTCAACATTGGAGCCTGTTATGGACAATCCGAATTTCAGGTTTGTCAAGGAATCCATCACGGACAGAGAAGCGGTAGATAAGCTCTTCGAGGAGGAGAAACCCGACATAGTGGTTAACTTTGCTGCGGAGAGTCATGTTGACAGATCGATAGAAGATCCTGAGGTATTCCTGCGTACCAACATCATCGGAACTTCGGTATTGATGGATGCCTGCAGAAAATACGGTATCAAGCGTTATCATCAGGTTTCAACCGACGAGGTATATGGTGACCTGCCGTTAGACAGACCTGATCTTTTGTTTACGGAGGAAACACCGATACATACCAGCAGTCCTTACAGTTCATCAAAGGCGGGAGCTGATCTTCTGGTTCTGGCATACCACAGGACTTACGGACTTCCGGTGACCATAAGCCGCTGTTCAAATAACTATGGACCTTATCATTTCCCGGAGAAGCTGATACCGCTTATGATAGCAAATGCATTGAATGACAAGCCACTGCCGGTTTACGGAGAGGGCTTGAATGTAAGGGACTGGCTTTATGTAGAGGATCATTGAAAGGCTATCGATCTGGTGATCCATAAAGGACGCGTAGGAGAGGTGTACAATATCGGCGGTCATAATGAGATGCGCAATATAGATATCGTTAAACTTATCTGT
>JAEEGL017135651.1_pt1 | contig 17487 bp, 10 predicted proteins | sample 9134231 | NCBI WGS metagenome assembly JAEEGL01 (sample SAMN16246548, study PRJNA631951) | gut metagenome | biome: gut microbiome; feature: rumen; material: fiber-attached | host: Bos | place: Iran: Karaj | collected 2018-10 | reverse complement strand
TAGCGCACCACCATTAGAAGATGATGTCACATTTGCCGTACTCCATAAGCTACTGACGTATATCGTCGTCAGACTGGAACAGCCATAGAACATATTCATCATGTTTGTGACATTGGCCGTATTGAAGGTGCTCAAATCGAGTGTTGTCAAACTGGTACATCCATCGAACATACTTGACATGTTCTTCACATTGGCCGTGTTTATCCCACTCACATCAATACTCGTCAGTTTGGTACAAACAGCAAACATCGCATACATATTCTCGACATTACTTGTATTTAAATTCTCTAAGCCGTAAATAGCGGTAAGAGCCGTAAAGTTACTGAACAGAGAATTCGCAGCGGTCAGGGGATAATGTACAAAAGTGGAATCAATGTATATCTCTTCTACATAGTCGCGATTGTTCGTATAGACATTGTCCGACATCCTATTCTCGAAGTCAATGACATATCCATTTGTATGACTGCTTTTATAAGCATCATAGTAGTACGTCATCGTTATCTTGTCGCCACTATCCAACACGATGTATGGTTCTTGTGCCCACAAATTAGCAGACATCAACACTGACAATGCAAGGAATAATGTTGATAATATTTTATTCATAATAGCTTGTTTTAGTTATTTAGAAAAAGCACTTGTGTCATCCTCTGCACTGAGAGGAAGACACAAATGCTTGATTATGCTAGGTTATTGTCTCGGAGCCAGTTGCGGGTCTGGATTGTCGCTCTCACCAGGCTCGTGCTGCGACGACGCGGTCATGATAGTCACCATATTGGGACTATACGAATGGCCACGATCTGTCAGCACATAGGCTCGTACATAGTAGGTCGTACCTCCCTGCAGGTTGGTAATGGTACCCATGACGTTACCGCCCGTGCCACCACGACCAATCGTTACCATTGTTCCATCGTCACGAGACGGCTCACGGTTTGTTGTGCTATAGACAAAGCCATAGTCAATAACCTCCGTATCCGATGAGAAACTATAGCGGAACTCTGCATAGGTGTCAGCAACGTGGAGTGAATACAGATCACCGATGGTCAGCATGCTGGCTGTAGTCCTAATCTCTATAGGTTCACTATAGATAACCTCCTGAGAATTCTGCTTGTAAACATAAGCACGGACAATGTAGCGGGTATTCTCCGAGAGGTCCGTCAATTCGTAGGCCAAACCACGCGATGTACCGCCGCTGCCAACCCTGACAACCCTTCCTGTATTGATAGTTGGTACCTCGTAATCACGATCTGTGTAGACAAGACCAAACTCACCTACGACCTGTTCAGAAGCAATATTGATAAGGAAGTTGGCCGACTGGCGAGACACACTCAGTTCGCTCAGACTGATTGACGTCTGCAAGGGCTGTGCCGAACCATTGGCAGCCTGCTCGACAAGCGTAATAGCCTGCTGTGGGTTCTTGGTACCAGCAACGATGACGATAGCCGTCAGACGGTCGCGTGTGGTATTATTCTCATTACAGTAAACGCGAATCTCACCATTACCGACACCCGATATGCTGTTGCCTGTAGCTTGCGAAGTACCAGTAGAGTCCATCGCTGCCTCGAAACGCAGCCAACTGACTGATGAGGGGATATAGGCATGCCACTCGGCATTACTCTCAATACGCAGCATTCTGTCGCCGCCTTGGAACTCTATCCTATCCAGCTGTTCCGGAGCTCTGAGGAAGATGTCCGTCACGCCTTCCTGAGTAACTTGTACCTCGACGACGTTACCCTCAGAAACCACAGAGAAGACAGCCGTACGCGAGGCATCGCTGACGGCATTGTCCACGGTAATATTGACGGATTCAGAACTTTGTGCCGACGAGCCGCCCGACAACTTGTTGACATGCAGCCAGTTGACACCAGTAGGCAATTGAATCGTCCAAGTACTGTTACTTCTGATGTTCAGCGTCTCAATACTTCTGGTCTGGTCTTTTGCCGAAGTACCGTCAGAGTTGAACGTAAAGCTGGTGCTGCTGAGGTTCAATGCTCCTGCAGCAGGTGTCTGACGAATGGTGACCTTCTGCTTCAGTCCGGCATCAGATACCAGTGTGAACGAAGCGGTACGGTCAGACTTCGTCTCATTCTGGTCGGTACCAATCACAAGCGACCCGTCACCGTCGCCCTCACGGGGCTGAACACTGAGGGATATGCCAAAGTCGCCAGTATCCAAGTCCTGCACCTTCCAGTGACAGTCAGCCGACACATTCACTACGGTCGTCTCGTCAGTGGCACGTATCTCGATATTACCGCCCAATACTCGCAGCATTTCCTTAGCGGGCTTCGCTGTGAGTTCATCATCCGACTTACAGCCTGTCAGTCCTGCCATCAGAGGCAGGGCAACCAGTAAAGCGATTATATTCTTTGTCTTCATATCGTTTCTATCTTTTTACTTTTTTACCTTTTTACTTCTTTACCTAATTATATATATAATAAGGTGTAAATTAGAAATTGAAGATGGCACCCAGTGTCACCATGAATCCGCCAGCAGTAATGTTGCTATTGTCAACGATGCGTGTAAAGTTGTCATCCTTGCTGACAGCCACAGAGAATGCCGGATTGAAGAAGGCATAGAAGCGTTCAATCGGTGCGAAAACCAACTTGGCGCCCACACTGACGCAGTTAGCCGTAGCACCGTCACCATAGGCGTTGGTACCCTTGTCCACCGTACCAGACAGACGTTCCATTTCGAAGCCCAACTGTGGTGTGATACCCAGACGTTCAGTCAGTTCAAACTGATAACCGGCCTTGACGGCAATGGTCGAGCGCTTGTAGGTCATCGAACTCAGATAGGTGTCGTTACCGTCGGTCGAATACCAGTGCACGGGGTCCGACTGGCTCAGTCCGAAGGTGTAGCTGGCCTGCAGGTCGAAGTTCTTGTAGGTAGCACCAGCCAGTGCGGTGATGCCGCCCAACTGACGCATGGTGTAGCCCGCGCCGAAGTAGAAAGTTTGAGGCTTGATGTACTTCACCTTCTCCATCGTCACGGTATCACGTGTCGTCTCGTTATGGCGTACGGTATACTCCAGTCCGCTCTTAGGTACGTATCCCTTACGGGTCAGCGAAATCTGATAAGTACCGACGGGCAGTGTGTGTGTCTCCGTCAGGTCTATCTCGTCCTGTCCGTTCAGCATAGCCTGTGCATTACGCGGACGGGTATAGATGCTCAGTCGACCGGTATGTGGCGTAGGCGGTACTGCCTTGATATTGTTTCTCTGCTGTGCCACAACGGTGAACGACGTCTTCTCAGGGTCGCAGTCGGCCTTGCGGGTCTCAATGACGTAGGTACCTTCGCGCAACTGCGTCTGCCAGAGACCATTACCCATGTTCTGACCCTCAAACCAGATGTCGGCCTTGTTTTCCACCGTTACGTTCACATCGCCGAAGTGGTCGCTCATGTCGCGCTGCTCTACGTTGACCATCTTGTTCTGCTTCGTGTCGTCCTCGGTGGTAACCCAAACCTCTACTTCGCCCTCGTAACGGTCTTTCTTAGCCTCAATCTTATGCTTGCCGAAGTTCAGGTACTTATTATAAATTGGTGCAACGCCCACGCGCTCGTTGTCGACATAGATGGTCGAACCAGCCACCTGTGATGTGATGTTGGTATAGCGACCCGTACCGATGTCTATCAGCATCTCGTACGTACGACCGCCCGAAACGGGAATGGGATAGAAGTAGTCACGCATCACGCCGAATGCCGGGTGCTGTACGATGAGCTTCTGGGCACGGCGGGGCACATAGAGCCAAATCTCACCGGCATGCTCCTCAGTTGCTACTATACCCAGCGAACCACCGTCAAAGGTGAATCCGCGTTCAGGTGTCTGAATCTTGATCAGTGCGGCACGCTCGCCGTTCTGGTCCATTTTCTCTGTGCCTCGTGTGTTGGCCGTCAGGTCGTTTTCCAACAACTTGAATTCCACCACTCTCATGCCTTGTGCCGTCGCGCTAACGGCTACCGTCAGGCAGAAGAATGTTAGTACGAATAGTCTTTTCTTCATATCGTATATATTTTGGTATCTTCTTAACTTCTCACTTATCACTTCTCACTTCTTCATCCTCTCTGTAGAAGGATGACCGTTGTCGGCTCGTTGGCCACCATCGGCATCGTCTCGCCTACACGTGAACCGATATAGGTCGGGTCACAGATAATGAACTTACGACCCTCGCACATCACGTAGTCGCCCTCCACAGGTTCGTTGAAGTTTACGGCCATAGCCAAGTGACCAGGATAGTACACCAGCACGCAGTCCAGTCCGACAACGTCGCGAACGAAGTGTGACAGCAGTATCGAACGGTCCTCACAGTCGCAATACGGATAGAACAGGGTCTCTTCGCCAAAGAAGGCACGGTCGATACCCCATACATCCTCGTCATAGCGATAGAGGAAGCAGTTGGAATCCTGAATGACGCCCTCTAGGTCGATGTTGCCGTGCAACCACCACAGCAACTCCTGCACCTGCTGCAACTCAGTCCTACCCTGCAGTTTCTCCTTCATCTGCGGATACAGCTGTTCGCGGATGCTCTCCTCCAGCGGGCAGTTAGCATACATCGACCAACGGGTCATGAAGTTATTGTTGACCATCGACGACGGGTAGGTGCCCAGGAAGTCGATGTAGTTTTTGTTCGAGTGAATGGTGAACGAGAAGTCGGGATTCTTTGTCGACGTGATGGTACGCTCGTTCGACGGGTTCATGGCCAGACGCTGGGCCGTAGAAATCTGCAGCGACAGTGAGCTCTCCTTGGGGAACGAGGCCTGACAGATGGCCAATTGGCTGCTTTGCTTGCCTTCCAGCAGGAAGTACCAGTCGCCATCCATCGAGTAGAACAGCTTGTTATAAATGAAGTGGCGTGTGGCAGCCAGCATGAACAGGTGACTGTCGTCGTGAGCCAGACGCATCTTGTAGCCCGACTGCGAATAGAGGAAGGCCTGTGCCAGCACGGCCTCGTTGGTGCCCTCGCCGTAGAACTTCTGCGTCAGGTTGTACAGCATCTGGTAGTACGCCCAGTCCGAGAAGTCGTGGCGCTTGCGCTCCTGCAGACAGTCGTACAGCATGTTGTCGTACTGCGGCTTCGGGAACTCGTCGCGAATCAGGTCGGCTATGACGTCCGACGACACGTTCTTCACCTTGAAGCGGCAGTTCTCGCCGATACGCACCTTACACTCCGTACCGAATACCGTAAACTTCATGTAGTTGTTCTGGCGGAACGTCTCTTCCTTCACCTCGGCCAATGGCTGGGGCTGGGGGGCAGGTGCCTCGGGCTTGATGACCTCTTGTACGGCCATCTCGACGGGTTTCTTCTCCTCTACCTTCTTCTTGTTCTTGACGGGTTGGGCCTTCGGCTGCAACTCGTCAGGCACCGTTCTGTTCTTGCTCTTGAAGAGTCCGCCCAACTTCGACATCTGCTTACCAAACCACGAGGCTGTCTCTTGGTCAGCACCAGGGGCCAGCTGGGGCAGTATCTCCTGTTCCTTGGGAGCAGGAACGGCAGGTTCGGCATCGAATTTCTTCCATGCCTGACGCACAAATTCGCTATACTCAGCCAATGCCTGCTTGCGGAAGTCGTCATAGTCCTTCTGCATCTGCGCACGGGCTTTCTTGAAACTCTCGCGGGGGTCTTCATCGTCTTGCGCATAAGCGCCATTGACGCACACCAACGCCAGCAGCAACAGCATCATTCGACTGTTGGCTACCTTCATCAGACTGTTTGTAAACGATTCTATTCTCATTGTTCTGATTGTTTTGTTTGTTCACTATTTAGGTTATATTGGTTGCAAATTTACAAAAATTATTTAATTTCGTATCATATTTCCCCTTTTTTTTTCGTTTTTCCTCAAAAAATGCCACAAAGATTCCTTTTTTAACACAAAACTGGCGAATCCAACGAATCTTATTCCCAGTATTCCAAGACACGTTTCTGTAGCACGGTGGTCTGCTGACTCTGGCTACCCTCCTCCCAATATGACAGGTTCACCTGGTTTGACGTCCAGTTACCATAGTCATCGCGCGTCAGATACGAGTTATGCATATTGATGGTCATCACACACTGGTCCTTCTCGTCATACACCTTCTGGTTCTGCGACATGATTTCGTCCGCGTCATTATACGTGTATTCGTTGACGTAGCGAATCTTCGCCACACTATTCGTCAGTGTACGCTTCACCAAACGGTATCGGCTGTCGTACTCGTACACCACGTCGCTATGTCCCTGCTTCTCCGTCATACGCGCCCGCCGCAAATAGCCATACCGGTCGTATTCACGGTTTACGAGGTCAGGATTTTCTATCTTTCCGTCCTGCGAAAACCGCAGGAACTGGTCCTCTGCAATGGCATTCTCCGTCACCACCTCCTGCACAGGACCGTGCAGCCCCATCGCCAGCGCATCCTTGTAGAATGCCGACGTGGGATAGTAGAACACGCGGATGTCGTGCGACCCGTTCTCGTTCTGCACCTCCGATATCTTCACGCTGCCAAAATCGTCCATGTAGTACCACGCGTCATCGCGCTTCGTAAACTCGCCGTAGTCCTTCTGCAACTTGTACAGGAAGTACTGGAAGTTCTTCTCGCGCATCGACTTTGTGCTGTACGGACCCACCGTGACGTAGGCCGACTCCACGAAACGCGTCTTCGTATTGATGCTTACCAGCAGCTTTGCCCGAATGCCGTAGAACTTGCCACGATAGTAGTAGTCCTCGCCGTCGTCCGACTGACCCCACGCCGCGAAATCCACCGCCTCCAGCTGTGCATGCAGGCTGTCGATGGGTCCTTCCAGCGGAATGCCCATAAACATCAGGCTCCGCGGGTCACCGCCCGACTGCGCACGCAGCACCGTCGTCAGCAGCAATAATATCTGGAAGACCATTATTCTAAACATGGTCTGCAAAGTTACAAACAATTTCAGACACCTCCAAACTTTTTCATAAAAAAGTATCAGGCGAGACACCCGACAACTCGGGGCCTCGCCTGATATTCATAAATTATCTCTTATAGATGATGTCTTACGACATCCGCAAAGTACTAGAATTCCCAATAATGAGTTTCAGGAAACAATGCTTCGCCTAAATCCACCTCTAATTCAGGAGCCAGAATATCGCCTGAATTCACTTCTTCTGTTAGAGAGAGGGGCAGCGAACCTGCCAGTAACACCTGTCCTTTGATCTCTACAACTTCCATTTCCGGATGCAAATATACTTTCTTCATAATTGTTCCTTTTTTTGAATTAAATGTTTAAAAGCTTCATTTTCTCATTCTCTCATTATCTCAATCATTTGAAAATGACTTTCTTACCATTCACAATGTAGAGACCCTTAGCAGGCTGAGCTACGCGCTGACCAGCGAGGTTGAAGAACTCATTGTTAGCCTTAGCAGCCTTAACCTCATTGATGCTAGTGAAGCCCATGCCGTCGATAGCAACGAACTCAGGAGCAGGAGAAGTAATCTTCAGATAAGCCTTACCAGCTGGAACCTTCTCGCCATTTGTGAGTTTGTAGAAGCCTAAAACATTATTCTTATTAGCCAGTACATAGATTGTGCCGTCACCTTCAACGTTACCATCAGAAACCTTCAATTCATTATCAGAGAAATCTGTAGTACTTACATTGAAGTCCAAATCATGGTTACCCGCAGAAGCCTCAATAATTACGCCATTACCTGCAGTAACTTCAGTAACAGGAGTTAATTTCACACTGCCACTCTCGTATTTGGCTTTATAACCAGTTACACCTGCCAAGGTAACATCTCTGAAATAAGAATAAGTAACAAAACCAGCCTCGCCAACAGCAACACTTGTCTTTGTTGCGGGAGTAACCTTACCATTCAAATTAGCAATCGAGCAAGCATTGTCTGCAACAGTGTTCTGAAGTTCAATAGTCTCAATTGTTTCGTTTACGCCTTTGGGTTGTATCGTAAAGACAACAGTCTTGTCACCTGCGGTCCAACCTTGGTATTCGTGGCGATAAACATCCTCATCCCCATTTTTACCCGTTACTAAAGAGGTTCCCACGTTCAAATGTACATTAGCAGGCAAGGCATCAGCATTAATAGTAATCGTTGCAGGTAGCTTTACACCAGCAGCTCCATTCATAGAACCAAAATTCCACTGACCACCAGTAGTAAAGGTCATGGTACCCTTCTCTACAATAACAGTTGCTGCCCATGAAGCAGGCGTCTCGTAAATTGTAGGTGTCTTGTTGCTTGAACCATCAATCAAATTGAAAGACTTAATTTCAACACGACCAAGATTTGCGATATTACAAGCTTGCACTCCAATAGAATTCAATTTAATAGCGCCCGCAGGAATAACAGCAGCAGGGGTAGTAGTACTAATGCCTGACCAAGTCGTTTTGTCTGTTTCAGTAGCCGTGTCATAATTAATGCAGAACTGAATTTTGCCCACAGGAGCATCGTCTGCTAATACAAGCTCATAAGAGGGATATTCTGACAAATCAACAGGCGTTGAAATAAGATTGACATTAGCATATGCGTTTATATAATTAAAGGCAACATTACCTGTCAGAACACCAACATCAACAGTTGTATTCCAACCTGCTGTAGGAATCAATGTGATATCGTCAGTCAAAACCACATCAGGCTTCTCAAGATATGCATCCGTAACGACAACAGAAGCAGGAGCACTATCATCATCCCTGGCACATCCGTAAATAGTTAAATCTTGAATCTTTGTAATGTCACAATCACCCCACGCAACGCTCGTTAAATCAATGGTAATATCGCCATTAGCATCAGGTGAAAGCTTAAACTCTTTAGTAGGGCCAGAGGGTGGATTTGTACCATCATTCTTCTTGAAAACAATCGTAAGTTCTTGAGCACTTGCATTCGTGAAATTCTTTGCATTAATATGGAATTTGGTGTATTCGCTGAGGTCTCCACTAATACCGCTAGCAGCCATAAATACCCAATCAGTATTACCGGCTGCCCAGTCTGCAGTAGGTGCGACACCCCATGTAAAGGTCTTAGTTCCCGAATTCCATGTTGCATGACAATATTCTGCACATGAAAAAGATAAAGATACTTTCTCAGCTTTTACACTCCCCACTGAGATCACCAACAGAGCTAGTGTTAGCAACGATTTAGTAAATTTTCTCATAATAAAATTTTAGTTAGTTTAATAAAACAAATTAAGAATATATTTTCGAGTTAGTTAAAAAATGCTCGGCAAAGGTAAACGATAAAAACGACAACGCAAAAGGAAAACGCCATTATTTCTCGACGACACCCTAAATTGTTACATAAAACAAACCAAATGATACATTTTTCGCCTTTATCAACATCTACAAATATCAGAATGTTCACTTACGGAAGCAAAAAACTGCACCAAGATGACTTACCTTTGTCGCGGATTAGACATACTCTACCCAAGGTGTAGCCAAGGTGTACCCAAGGTCTACCCAAGGTGTAGCCAAGGTCAAAAGGCTAACATTAGCTTGGGTAGAGCCTGAGTAATACTTGGGTAGAGCCTGAGTAATACTTGGGTAGAGCCTGAGTAATACTTGGGTAGAACCAGAGTAATGTTTGGATAAAGGGGTGCGATTACCTCGTCGTCAGACGCAGATTCCATTTGGAATTGTCACTCTTGAAGTCATATTCCGCAAGGGTCGGTGTGCTGTCAGCAGCTGAGTAGAGGCAGTACTTCTGGTTCTTGCCCGGCTGTCCAGGGATGGCATAGGGCATGATGCGATAAGTGCCATCGATGAGCTGTTCGACACGCCACAGCTGTTCGTGGGCACCAGTATAGGCAACAGTAGCCAGTTCCTTGTTAGCAGTAGCCGTCAGGGCACGGTCAGTACCAGCAATGGTAATCTTGAAGTAGGGAGCACTCAGGTAACCACCAGCCTCTTCAACTGGTGTGAAAGTCCACAGCTGGTGAGGACGGAACATATAGTCGCTGCAACGGACGGCAACAGGCGTGTTGGCATCAGGCCATGTGCTGACAACCTCCTCCAGTTTCTGGTTGGCAATAGGCTTCGGAGGCTGCTGCATCTGGTTGCGATCGCTCCAGCGCTGACGCTCCTGCTGCATGCGCACGAAGTCGACAGCCATCTCCAACGAGTAGCCACGACGCTCTGACAAAACGGCAAAGGTACCACCACGGAAGCGCTCGCCGGCATATGGCCAGCCATTCTTCCACAACAGCGGACGAACGGCCAGGACACTACGGCCGCCCATATCGAAGTCGGCCTCCCAGTGGAACGACATCACCTCGACACCCTCGTCGATAATAGTACTTCCAAAATGACCAGCACCTGTAGCACGGTCACCGGCAGCAATCACCATACGGCCACCACCGTGGAACATGTCGCGACCAACATTATCCACATAGGGACCTTCTACGGAACGTGAGCGGCCCACGACGATATTATAGGTAGAGTTGACGCCGTCGCAACAGGTGCCGTGAGTACCCAACAGGTAGTACCAACCATCACGATACATGAGAGCACTGGCCTCGCAGTCGATGGCCACGTCCTTCTCGATATTACCCTTCACACGCTCACCCGTCTTTGGGTCAAGCTCGATGAGTCGGATATTACCAAAGTAGGTACCATAGGTTGCCCACAGGCGACCCGTTGTGGGATCTAATAACAGACAGGGGTCGATGGCGTCGCAGTCCTCCATACCGTCGGAAGAAGCCACCTCAATAGCTGTCGACCACTTGAAGTCGGGCGACTTCGGGTCGAGGGTCTTGTTCCACATCGTCAAGATGCGACCATTATGACCACCAAAGAGTCCACCTCCCGTAGCACCATAGATGCAGAGGTAACGGTCGCCAATCTTCATCATATCGGGAGCAGCACCGCCACCTGGACGCTCGGCACCACTATGCCAACTCCAACCATCGTCGGAGATGATGCCTCCCCCACCCGTTCCGAAGGTGTACCACTTGCCATCACACTCTGCAAGTGTCGAGGGGTCGTGGATATAAGGAGCGCCGATTTGCGCCCTTACAGGGCTAGTGAATAGTGAATAGTGTATAGTGAATAGTATAGCGATTACTTTCACTGATAAGATATTTTTGAGCATATTATTTATTTTCGTTGTCATAGACATAATTATTTAAACTTTTCACTATTCACTTTTCACTATTCACTAGGGCGTAGCCCGTAATTGGATTGCCTTTCTCGTCGATGAAACGGGCACACAGATCACTCAGGCCTGGACCGTTGACCAACGCAAAGCGCAGGATGTTTCGACCCTTCTTCAGCGTCAGACGCTGTGACACGCAGTCGTCCTCCACCATACGGCGGTCACCATCGAGTGTCAGCACACGCTCGCCATTGAGCCACCACATAGAGGCACCATTGGAACCGATGGCCAAACGGACACCGTCCATCTCTTCAGGACAGTCGACGACGGTGACGCCCCAGAACAGGGAGTTGTAGGGCTGACAGCCGTTAGCCTCAGCAAAACGGAACACCTTGACATTATAGGTCTCACTCTCGACAGCATGCCATTTCAGCGTCTGCTTAACCTCCTTGGTCTGGGCAGGACCGGTCTGCATTCTCGTATCGGCAGGACCACCAGCCAAGGCGATACCTGTAGCCGTCACCTTTTCGCCATCGCGAGGCAGTTTCTTGTCGTCAAACTGACCCTTGAAATACTGCTTGGAGAGGTGCCCATTGAGATAGGTATCAGTCAAAATGGTATTCGAGCGAACATTATAGTCGATGGGCTCCAGCAACATCCAGCGACGGATGAAACCATTGGCATCGGGCTGTGCAGCAGGCGCATTGACAGCAACAGCGTGGAAATAGTTCTCACGATTCTTGAACTGTACCCAGTTGATGCTGACAGCAGCATCACCCTCACAGGTGACGACCAGGTCGGTAACACCTTGGGGAACATATTGCAAGGCAACAGTCTGGGTGAGCCACTGGTTGCTCTGGTCACGACGGAACTGTCCCATCTGGGTGATGACATTCATCGGGATACGGGCAATGATCTTACCCTTAGCCGTCTTCTCACGGATACAGAACTCCGTATTGCCTGCTGTACTGACATTGACAATGAGGTAGGCCGTCTTCTCTACGCCAGAGAAGTCCACGTCATTATACTGCAGCCAACTGCCCTTCTTAGGCAGCGTGGCCTGATAGCTGCGGAAAGTATTGACAGTATCGATGAGTGACGAGGTCACATCAGCGCTTGCGGTGCTGTAACGGTCAACCTCAATCTTCTCGGTAGCCTTGTTGACACCCACGCCACGCATGGTTTTCTTCACCTCCTTAATGGTTCCGTCAGGATTGAAGTACAACTTGTCAATCTGGACGCTACGACGTTTATCATCGCTGGGAGAGAACGCATTCTGGTGGTAGAACAGATACCACTGACCCTTATAGTTGATGATGCTGTGGTGGTTAGTCCAACAGCCATTCTCATGTTCCGGCATGATGATGCCCTTATACTCATAAGGACCCATCGGGTTCTTACTCATGGCATAACCCAGGACCTCGGTCTTCTCCCTGACGTACGGATAGGTCAAGTAGTAGTTGCCGTTATACTCGAAGGCAAACGGGCCTTCAGCCTGTCGGTTAGGCAGGTCTTTCAGACAGTTGACACCATACATTTCGAACTCACGGTCGCGGAACTTGACCTTTTCCTTGGGCGTGTCGTCAGCGAGTTCCTTCATGTTGGGTTTGAGTTTGGCACAACGGCCTGCGCCCCAGAAGATGTAGGCATTGCCGTCAGAGGCTTGGAGCACACAGGGGTCGATGCCGCTAATACCTTTGATAGGCTCCGGCTCACAGACGAACGGTCCCTCAGGACTGTCGGCAACGGCTACACCGATGCCAAATCCGAAGCCCTCTTTAGGAGCCGACGGAAAATAGAAATAGTACTTGCCATTGCGCTCGACACAGTCGGGTGCCCACATCGAATAGGAGTCAGGGCGTACCCAGGGCACCTTGTTCTGGGTGACAATCACTCCGTGGTCTGTCCAGTCAGTCAGGTTCTCTGATGAGAACACATGATAGTCCTCCATACAGAACCAATCCTGTCGCTGACCAACAGGCGGCTTGATGTCGTGCGATGGGTACAGGTACACCTTATTATTAAATACGCGCGCCGTAGGGTCGGCGGTAAACTGGTCGCGTATGATTGGGTTCTGCGCCATGACTGCTGAGACAGTCAAGCACAAACCCAAAGTTGATAATAGTTTCTTTGTCATTCACTTGTCATTTTTGCAAGGACTACAGGACTGAAGGACTTTTTCAATACGGGATGTCCTGTTGGTCCTGTAGTCCGCTGCTAAATTATTACTTAAAGTTCCAATAGTCCAAGCGGACGTCGCCCTGAGCCTTGTCGAAACAGAGGTAGAGGTCGTGAACACCAGTAGCACCAGTAACCTTCGTACTGAAGGTCTTGTACTTGTCGACAGAACCCGTGCTCTTGATGACAGCCGTACCGATGGCGGGACCATCGACGCTGTTCAGACGCAGCGTAACGGTGCAGCCAGCCTGAGCGGCGGCAGCAGCAATAATGCTGAACTGCTTGGCACCCTTGCTGCCGAAGTTGACACCACGCAGACGGATATACTCACCGTCGTTGATATCGAAGATATACATGTTACGCTTACCCGTTGACGCTGGCATATCCTTCACGACACCCGTATTCTCGATGCCCATCTTGGCAGACTTCAAACCGAAGCCCCAATTCATGGTCTCAGCTTCCACACGACGGTAGGGATTCAACCAGTGCAACTGCTGCATTGGCTTCTGGTCGAGCCAGTAAGGCAGTTTCTGGATGGTGCCGTCGGCATTGTAGGTAATCTCCTGTGCCGAAACGGTGCGACGCTCATGGTGCTGGAAGGTCTCTAGGTGCATCAAGTCATAGTTCTGACCGAAGACGTAGCTATGACCCTTGAAGTCGCAGATGCCAGGATGGTTGCCACGGTCGCGCTGCGTAGGCTCCATGATATAACCTTTCCACTCCCAAGGACCTGTGGGCGAGTCGCTCATAGCATAGCCCAAAGCCTCAGGACAACAAGTCGTGGCATAGCCGAGGTAGTACTTGCCGTTGCGTTTGTAGAACCACGGGCCTTCCTGATAATTCTTCACAGCCCAGGTGGCCTTTTCGTTCCAAGGTGCACGGAGGTTTATCTTGGCACGCTCCTCCTTGACAGGACGCGACACACCGTCCTTGGGATTAACAATGTAGATGTCACCTTGGGTCGAAATCATGTCGGCATTCAACTTTGTGTAGTAGATGTGGGGATTGCCCCAATACATATAGGCCTGTCCGTCATCATCAGTATAGACGGTGGGGTCAATGTCGTCCCAGTGTTCCTTCTGCCAAACAAGTGGTTGGCCAAGGGGATCCTTGAACGGGCCGTAGGGCGAGTCGGCAACAAGTACACCGATGCCATGACCGTGCAACGGGGCATAGAGGTAGTACTTACCGTTGCGCTCAACCGTCTGGATGGCCCAGGCGCCGTTCTCGCGCGAACGCCATGAGAACTCCTTCAGCGATGCCACAGCACCGTGCTCCGTCCAGTTCACCATGTCGGTAGTAGACCATAGCAGCCAGTCGTACATAAAGAAACCGGCAGAGTTGCGCTCGTTCGGATCAGGAATATCCTCGGGTGAAGCATCGTGTGACGTATAGAGGAACAGTGTATCTCCGATAACCAATGGCGAAGGATCAGCCGTGTACTTAGTCTGGAAGAGCGGCATGTTCACCTGTTCCAGTCCGCGCATCTCCCACCAGTCGAAGTTGAAAAGCTTCGGACCCTTACGTCCCTTGAAGACAAGATAGAGATCTGCAGTAGCTGGCAGGTCAAGACCGGAAATGGTGCGTGAAGGCGCGTTCAAGTCCTTAAGGGTAGAATAGTCCAAGTCAATGGTGATGGTCTGCCATTGTTCCCAGCCGCCAGTACCCGGTACGTCGACGGTACCAAGGAGTTTACCTTTGAGGCTGTCGATACGAACTTCAATTTGTCCACCACGCAGACCACTGGCCACACGAGCCGTGAACGTGCGGGGCACCTTCTTACCGAAATAGACATTCTGCAGTTTGATATAGTCGCCATTGTGAATATCAGTCACATAGACACCTACCTGATCATTTTGTTCTGTCTTGACACCACTCGAAAAGGCCATTGTCTCGGCCTCCACCTTACGGAAGGGGTCGAACGTAGCAATAGGCTTCACACCTTCGTCGGTAGGCAGAATGGTTGGAAACGAGCCATCAGCATTATACTTAAACTCCTCGACAGCCACGCTACGGCCAAAGCCGCCACCCTTGGGAAGTTTACCCGTATGGTAGAAGAAATAGCTATGTCCGTTGAAGTCGGCAACGCCACAGTGGTTCGTAAACGACTTCGTCTCGCTCAATGGCATGATTTCACCAGCATACTTCCATGGACCTGTGGGATGAGGAGCGGTGCTATAGGAGATGTGTTCAGGCACACCACCGGCAGCATAGAGCAAGAAATAGGTGTTGGGTGATGGGTGTTGGGTGTTGGATGATGGGTGATGGGTGTTGGCCTTAGGATTCTTCATAATCCAAGGGCCCTCGACATAAGAGTCCTTGTACTGTTTCCCCTTCTCTCGCTTGCTCATGATGGGACCACCAAAGGCCTCTTCCGTCATGTCGAGCTTACCCAGTTCACCACTGTAGGAAATCATATCCTCGTTCAGCTTCAGATAGTAGCACTGCGGATTGCCCCACATGAGCCACGCCTGACCGTCGTCATCAATCATCACCGTAGGATCGATATGATCCCATGAGCCATTCTCAAACAACGGCTTGCCCAGTGGGTCGCGGAATGGTCCCGTCGGCGTATCGCTGACAGCGACACCGATGGCCATACCTTTCGAAATCTTCGAGTGGGCACAAATATACCAGTAGAACTTTCCGTTGCGCTCGATGGTCTGTCCTGCCCAAGCACGGTCGTCGGCCCAGCGGAAGGTTTCCAGCGCCAAGGGTGATCCATGATCCTGCCAGTTGACCATATCCTTGGTGGAATAGACGCGCCACTCCTGCATCCAGAAAAAATCGGCATTATCCTCGTCATGACCGGTATAGACATACATCGTACCGTCATGCACCATTGGCGCAGGGTCACTGGTAAACCAAGTCTGCACAAAAGGGTTTTGCGCCATGGCTGCCGTAGCAGCCAGGCACAAACCTAAAGTTGATAATAATTTCTTAGTCATTCACTTATTATTTTTGCAAGGACTACAGGACTGAAGGACTTTTCAACACGGGAAGATGTCCTGTTAGTCCTGTAGTCCGCTGCCAATTATTATTTGAACAAGCTTTGGGCCATCTTTTCGAGACAACGACGCCAGGTCAGGAACTCATGGGCAGTGCCCTCAGAGATGAGACCTTCCGCATTGAAACCAGCAGCCTTCAGAGCCTCTACGCTCTTGTTGATGCCTGCAGGATTTTCTTTAGAGCCACAGCCCTCGAAGATATACTTCACAGCCTTCGGATCCTTGATTTCATCGGGAGAATACTGACCACCGCTGAGCAGTCCCCAGTAGCCAAATACTTCAGGACGACGCAGGGTGATAAGTTTCGTCTCCATACCACCCATCGACAGACCGGCCATCGCACGGTTCCACTTGTCGGCCTTGGTCAGGAAGTGACTATCGATATGGGGGATTAATTCGTCGATGAGCAGCGTCTCAAACTCCTTGGCCGTAAACTGTCCGATAGTGCCGAACTTGAAGTCGTTGGTCAGTCCGTAAGCCATCACAACGATGAAAGGCTTGATCTTACCATCAGCAATGAGGTTGTCCATAATCAGGCCGGCACAACCCTGACGGAACCAGCTGGTTTCGTTCTCACCCCATCCATGCTGCAGATAGAGCACAGGGTAGCGTATTGGAGTGGACTTACCACCCTTGATAGTGGTGTTGCCATACGTAGGAGGTGTGTAGACCCATGCGGTCTGCATTTTACCGGTACTATTCGAGTGGAACAGAACCTGCTGCACGTTGCCATGCTCGATTTCAGGACGATACTGATAGAAAGCCTGATCGGGAGCAGGAATCTCGATACCACTCTCCCAACGGCAAGAGCCGAAGTAGTTGTGTGTACCAGGATCGTTGAACGTACCACCGTCGATGGTCAGATGATAATAGTGGAAACCGGGATCCATCGGGCCCTCAGTTGTTCCTACCCATACACCGTCCTTATCCTTGCGCAGCACCGTACCGCCACGACCACCAAGACCCAGGCTGACGATGACCGACTTAGCATCGGGAGCCTCCACACGGAAGCGGGCATAACCCTCGCTGTTTACCTTTGGCCACTCCTGGCCGGGCTGGTTGCAGGGATTGGGCACGAAGTCTTCCTTAGGCTTTGCATTGTCGAGCTTAGCATCAAAGTTCTTGATAGCATAGTAAGCCTGCTTGGGCTTGTAGTTCTCGTCGAAAGGCAGCGGATGGTTGTTGACACCCAGCCAAGAGTCGCGGTCACCGAGGTTCCAGAAGGTCACACAGTCGATGACATCCTTATGTTTGCGGAAAACC
>JAEEGL014030875.1_pt1 | contig 17487 bp, 11 predicted proteins | sample 9134231 | NCBI WGS metagenome assembly JAEEGL01 (sample SAMN16246548, study PRJNA631951) | gut metagenome | biome: gut microbiome; feature: rumen; material: fiber-attached | host: Bos | place: Iran: Karaj | collected 2018-10 | reverse complement strand
GACCGTTGAGGTTGCCAAGGCGCTGCTCCCCCTCCGGGACCGCTGGGGCGACGCCTCGCAGCCGCTGACGGTCAACATGCATATGCACCACGGCATCTTCATCACCCTGCCGGACCGGAAGGTGCAGATGTACGACCGGGACAGGGCCCGCTACCTGGAAGACTGCCGCCGCTTCCGCGGCCTGTGCGAAACCTGGATCGGCGGCGCGCCGGTCCGGATTGCCGTTGAAAACACGGACGGCTTCCGCGGCTATGAGCAGGAAGCGATCGACCTGTTCCTGGAAAGTCCCTGCTTCGGCCTCACCTGGGACATCGGCCACTCCAAAGCCACGGGCGAAAAGGACGTGCCGTTCATCCGGGCCCGTGAGGACCGGCTGATTCATTTCCACATCCACGACGGGTCCGAACAGCCGCCCCGGAACCACCTGGCCCTGGGCGACGGTGAGATTGACCTCTCCGCCCGGCTGCGGCTGGCGGAAGCGCGCAACTGCCGCTGTGTGCTGGAGACCAAGACCGTTGACGCGCTGACCCGCTCTGTGGCGTGGCTGGCGGAAAACCGGAACCGTTGATCCGGCGGGCGCCCTGCGGCGCCCGTTTTCTTAATACCCGATCGCCTTCAGGATCCGGTCCGTCACCCGGGCGGTCAGCAGGCTGAATTCCCTGCTCACATGCGGTTTTTCCCCGTACAGGATGCAGCGGCTCAGCTGTTCCGTCTCCAGGGCATAATTGTTCGGCGCGGTCACGGTCTTCGTTTCCTTCACACCGTTCCGGATGATCGTATAGGGGATCTCGCCGCACTGGTTGAATTCCATGGGCGATATGATCTCGCCCAGCGTCCCGTGGACATGGAACCGGTCCAGCCGGTTTGTGGGCAGCAGCATGCCGCAGTCAATGTTCGCCACCAGTCCGTTATCATACAGCAGCAGGGCGGAGGTGAACAGGTCGATCCGCTTCTCCGAGAACCGGGCGACCGCTTTCACCTCGTCCGGTTCCTTTCCCAGCATCCACATCGCCATACTCAGGGGATAGCAGCCCAGGTCGTAGAATGCGCCGCCGTATGTTTCCTTCCGCAGCCGGATATCCGTATCCGGCCGGCGGCCGGTGATGAATGCGGACTCAAAATACCGGATCTCCCCGATCACGCCGGCGTCCAGCTCCGCCTTCACGGCCTTCACAAAGGGGCTGTGCAGGTAGGCGAAGGCTTCCATCAGGAGCACGCCGTTCTCCTCCGCCGTGCGGAACATCTCCCGGACCTGTGCCTCGGAAACCGCCAGCGGCTTTTCGCACAGGACGTGCTTTTTCGCCTTCAGGGCCCTGACCGTCCATTCGCAGTGGAGATCGTTGGGCAGGGGGATATAGACCGCCTGCACCTCCGGATCGGCCAGCAGTTCGTCATAGCTGCCGCAGGCTTTCCGGAACCCGAACTCCTCCCGGTAGCTTTCCGCCTTTTCGATCCTGCGCCCGGCGATCGCGTACCGTTCGCAGTGCTCCGCCAGCATCATGCCGGGGATCGTCTGTCCCCGGGCGATATCCGCCGTGCCGAGCACGCCCCATTTTACCTTTTCCATGCCTGTTCTCCCTTCCCGGTCTGAAGCCGGATCTGTCTTCTTCATTTCTTGCTGAATTTTGTACGGACTTTTTGTCTTTTTGACTATTGACTTAGAGTTAACTTTAAGGATTATGATGATTATACACCGGATTCATAAATGTGTCAATCAGCCCCTGCGGGCATCAGGAAAGGAAGCATGAGCATGGATAACTTCACCTTTTATTCCCCCACCTGTTTCGTTTTTGGAAAAGAAGCGGAGAACCAGGCCGGCGCGCTGGTAAAGCGTTTCGGCGGCAGCCGGGTGCTGATCCATTACGGCGGCGGCAGCGCGGTGCGTTCCGGGCTGATCGGCCGGGTGCAGGCCTCCCTGAAGGCTGAAGGGATTCCCTGCTTCCTGCTGGGCGGCGTCAAGCCCAATCCGCGCAGCGGCCTGGTCTATGAAGGCATCAGCCTGTGCCGGGAAGAAAAGATCGACTTCATCCTGGCCGTGGGCGGCGGCAGTTCCATCGATTCCGCCAAGGCCATCGCGGCCGGCACCGTCTATGATGGTGATTTCTGGGATTTCTACAGCGGAAAGCGCATTGAGGAAGCGCTGCCGGTCGGCACGGTGCTGACGATCGCGGCCGCGGGCAGCGAAGGCAGCCCGGACAGCGTCATTACCCGGGAGGACGGCATGTTCAAGCGCGGTGCCAGCGGCGACGCCATCCGGCCGAAGTTCTCCATCCTGAACCCGGCCCTGACCCAGACCCTTCCCGCCTTCCAGACGGCTGCCGGCATCACGGATATCATGGCCCACCTGTATGAGCGGTACCTGACCAACACGCCGGAGGTGGAGGTCACCGACCGGCTGATCGAGGCCCTGCTCCTGACCATGATCCACGAAGGCCCCCGCGTGATCGCTGATCCGTACAACTATGAGGCACGGGCAAACATCATGTGGGCCGGGATGATGGCGCACAACAACTCCTGCGGCGTCGGCCGGAGCCAGGACTGGAACAGCCACAATATCGAACACGAGCTCTCCGCCCTGTACGACTGCGCCCACGGCGCCGGCCTGGCGGTCACGATGCCCGCGGTCTTCGCCTATGTGATGAAGCACGACATCAACCGCTTCGCCCAGGTGGCCGTCCGGGTCTGGGGCTGCCAGATGGACTTTGCCCATCCGGAAGTGACCGCCCGGGAAGGCATCCGCCGCCTGCAGCAGTTCCTGGCCTCCATCGGCATGCCCCGGAACTTCGCGGAGCTCGGCGCGAAGGAAGAAGATATCCCCGCGCTGGTAAAGTCCCTCTGCTGGGGCGACGGCCGCCAGGGCAGCATCTCCGGCTTCGTGACCCTGGACGAGAACGACTGTGCGAAGATCTACCGGCTGATGGTCTGACCGTTTTCCGGAACGACAATGTGTTAAAGGATACAGGTGCTCTTTATGCGCAAACAGTTTGAGTGGCTGTGGCAGAACATGGACGCGCCCTTCCGGCGTCGCCATGTCATCGCCCTGTGCGTCTGCGCGTTCACCTGCATACTTCTGCTGGTGAACCCCGCCCTCTCCCGCCGCCTGATCGACGATGTGATCATGGCCGGCAATCCCGATCCGCTTCTGTCCATCCTGGCAGTCATGCTGGCGGTCAAGCTGGGACGGGAAGGGCTGCGCTATATGATGGTGATCTTTCTGGAAAAGGATTCCCAGAATGTCGTTTTCAACCTGCGCCGCCGTCTCTTTACAAAAATGCAGTATAACGATATGCCGTTCTTTGACGCGCACCGCACCGGCGACCTCATGACCCGCATGAGTGCCGACCTGGACTGGTGTCGCCATTTCCTGGCCTATATCGATTACCGCATCATCGACGCGGTCTGCACCTTCCTGTTTGCCACGGTCTACCTGGTCACGGTGAACTGGAAGCTGACCATGCTCCTGATCGTCATCACGCCCGTCCTGCTGGTGATCTCCCGTTTCCTGTCCCGGCACATCCGGCCGCGGTTCGTGTTCATGCGGGAAAAGCTGGCGGACATGAATACCGCCGCGCAGGAAAACATTGCAGGCAACCGGGTCGTGAAAGCGTTTGCCCGGGAGGAATACGAAAAAGAACGTTTTGAGCAGAAGAACAAAGCGTTCATGGACAGCCACCTGCGCATCAATAAACTGTGGCTCTCGTTCTTTCCCGTCATCGAGCTTCTGGTGAACGCCATCCAGCTGGTCACGGTGTTCGTGGGCGGCCTGTTCATCATCCGGGGCGAACTGACTCCCGGCGAACTGGCGATCTTCACCGGCCTGAGCTGGGCCGTTTCCAATCCCATGCGGGAACTGGGCAACCTGATCAACGACCTGCAGCGTTTCTCCACCTCCGCCGCGAAGGTGATGGAACTGTATTATTCGGTCCCCTCCATCGTGGACGCGCCGGACGCCGTGGCGCATGACCGCCTGCTCGGGCAGATCGAGTTTGACCGCGTCTCCTTCAGTTTTGACAATAAGCCGGTCCTTTCAGACGTGACCTTCTCCGTGCAGCCGGGGCAGACGGTCGCCGTTATGGGGCCCACCGGCAGTGGCAAGACCACGCTGATCAACCTGCTGGCGCGGTTCTACGATGTCACGGAAGGCGCTGTCCGCGTGGACGGCTGCGACGTGAGAAAATGGAAACTGGACGAACTTCGCGGCGGCATCGGCACCGCCACGCAGGATGTGTTCCTGTTCTCGGATACGGTGGAGGGCAACATCGCTTTCGGCAACCAGGACCTGACCCTGGATGAAGTCAGGGATTTTGCCCGCCGGGCGGACGCCGCGGAATTCGCGGAAAAACTGCCGGAGGGATACGACACGATTATCGGGGAACGGGGCGTCGGCCTTTCCGGCGGACAGCGCCAGCGGATCGCCCTGGCCCGCGCCCTGGCCGTGCGTCCCGGAATCCTGGTCATGGATGATACCACCTCTGCCGTGGACAGCGAGACGGAGCAGTATATCCAGGACCAGCTACGACACCTGCCCTTTGAATGCACCAAATTCATCATCGCCCAGCGGATCTCTTCCATGCGGGACGCGGACCTGATCCTGGTCCTGGAGAACGGCCGGATCACCGAGCAGGGTACACACCGGGAACTGCTGGAAAAGCGTGGATACTACTGGCAGACATACTGCCTCCAGTACGGATTGCCGATGAAGGAGGCGATTTAAATGGCGCGGAACAAATTTGACGTCGACGAGCGCCTGGAATCCCCCTTCCGGTGGAAACACCTGAAGCGTGCCGGAAAGTATATCGCCCGCCACAAATTCAAAATGCTCGCCGCGCTGCTGCTCAGCGCGCTGGCCAGCGTCGCTTCCCTGTTCATTCCCAAGATCACCCAGTGGGTGCTGGACGAGGCGGTCCCGAACGGGGATACCGCCATGATCGGCCGGATGGCGCTGATGTTCGTCGGTATCATCGCGCTGGGCATCGTGTTCACCACGATCCGCTCCCGCATGATGGCGCATGTCAGCCAGCGGATCATCCATGATATCCGCAGCGACCTCTTTGCCCACCTGCAGAAGCTGCCCTTCAGCTACTACGACAGCCGTCCCGCCGGCAAGATCCTGGTCCGGGTCATCAACTACGTCAACTCCGTCTCGGACATTCTGTCCAATGGCATCATCAACATGATCCTGGAGATCATCAACCTGGTCTTCATCGTGGTGTTCATGTTTTCCACCGACGCCACCCTGGCCACGGTCATCATCGCGGGCCTGCCGCTGTTCATCGGCATCATCATCCTGATCAAGCCGAGGCAGCGCAAAGCCTGGCAGAACCAGAGCAACAAGAACAGCAACTATAACGCCTACCTGGCGGAGTCCATCGACGGCGTCCGGGTCAGCCAGCTGTTCGACCGGCAGGAAGTGAACATCTCCATCATGGAGCGGCTCGCTTCCGCCTGCCGCCAGGCATGGCTCCGGGCCATCCGGATCAGCAACTGTGTATGGCTTTCCAGCGAGACCATGACCCAGCTGGTATTGACTTTCCTCTATATCGCCGGCGTATACTGGATGGGCGGGGGAAAAATGGTTTCCTTCGGCGTGATCCTGGCCATGGGCCAGTATGTCAGCCGCTTCTGGCAGCCCATCACCAACCTTGCGAACATCTATAATTCATTTGTCAACAACATCGCTTACCTCGAACGGATCTTTGAGACCATGGACGAGCCCGTTGTCGTGGACGACGCGCCGGACGCGGAAACGCTGCCGCCGGTCACCGGTGAAGTTGATTTCGAGGACGTGACCTTCTCCTATGAGGAAGGCATCAACGTGCTGGAACACCTGGACCTGCATGTCCGTGCGGGCGAAAGCATCGCCCTGGTCGGTCCCACCGGCGCGGGAAAGAGCACAGTGATCAACCTGCTCTGCCGTTTCTATAACCTGAACAGCGGCCGGATCCTGCTGCAGGACGCGGACGGAAAAGAACACGACATCAGCAGGGTTACGCTGCATTCCCTGCGCAGCCAGCTGGGAATCATGCTGCAGGACAGTTTCATCTTCTCCGGTACGCTGATGGACAACATCCGCTACGGCCGGCTGGATGCCACCGACGCGGAAGTGATCGAAGCCGCCCGCCGGGTCCGCGCGGATGAACTGATCCGGAAAATGCCCCAGGGATACCAGACAGAGATCCGGGAGCGGGGCGGCAACCTGAGCCAGGGTGAAAAGCAGCTGGTGGCCTTCGCGCGCACCCTGCTGTCCGATCCCGCGATCCTGATCCTGGACGAAGCCACCTCCTCCATCGATACTCAAACGGAGAAGCTCCTGCAGGAAGGCATCCAGGAGATGCTCAAAGGACGCACCAGCATCATCGTCGCCCACCGGCTGAGCACTATCAAGAACTGTGACCGGATCCTCTACATCAGCAACAAGGGCATCGCCGAAATGGGCAGCCATGAGGAGCTGATGGCGAAGAAAGGCCTGTATTACCAGCTGTACACTGCCCAGGTGCGGGATACCGCGGCCTGATCATATGATCATACAAAGGAGGCATTCAAATGGATCAGTTGAAACACCGTAAGGCGGAAGCCAGGCTCCAGGTCCTGAACCCTGACGGATCCCCGGCCGCCGGCCGCTCCGTCCGCGTGGACCAGGTTTCCCATCAGTTCCTTTTCGGCTGCGGCGCGTTCGACGCCGTGGAACTGATGAAAACGGAGGACAACCGGAAACAGGCTTTCCTGAACGACCGCATGGAGAAATGGTTCGGCCTGTTCAATTACGGCACACTGCCCTTCTACTGGGGAAGGTACGAGCCCGTGGAAGGCCGGACCGCCTATACAGAGACCATGGCCGCCGCCCGCTGGCTGCGGGAAAAGGGTGTGACGGTCAAGGGCCATCCCCTGTGCTGGCACACCGCCTGTGCGCCGTGGCTCATGCAGTATTCCAACGAAGAGATCCTGCGCCGCCAGCTGGAACGGATCCGCCGGGATATGACCGCCTTCCGGGGTGTGATCGGCCTGTGGGACGTCATCAACGAGGTTGTGATCATGCCTGTTTTCGACAAGTATGACAACGCGATCACCCGGGTCTGCAAGGACCTGGGCCGTGTCGGGATCGTGAAGGAAGTGTTCGCGGCCGCGAAGGAAACCGATCCGGACGCGGTGCTGCTGATCAATGACTTCAACACAAGCAAAGCCTACGAGCACCTGATCGAAGACCTGCTGGAAGCAGGCGTGCCCATCGGCACAATCGGTATCCAGAGCCACCAGCACCAGGGTTACTGGGGGCTGGAGAAACTGAACGACGTACTGGAACGGTTCTCCCGCTTCGGCCTGCCCATCCACTTTACGGAAAACACGCTGATCTCCGGCGACATCATGCCCGCCCATATCGTCGACCTGAACGACTGGCAGGTGGACGAATGGCCGAGCACGCCGGAAGGGGAAGACCGCCAGGCGCGCGAGATTTCGGAGATGTATACCGTGCTGTTCAGCCATCCGCTGGTGGAAGCGATCACCACCTGGGACTTCAACGACGGCTGCTGGCTGAAGGCGCCCTCCGGTTTCGTGCATCAGGACAACAGCCTCAAACCGTCCTACGAGGCGCTTCGCGGGCTGATCCACGGCGACTGGGAAACCCACGCGACGCTGACCACGGACGCGGAAGGCTTCCTGTCGTTCACCGGCTTCAAAGGCGGTTATACCGTCAGCACAGACACCGGAAGCACCGGCTTCGCCCTGGACGGTGACCTGCGCAAACAGCTGGTCCTGAATATGTGAAAGGATTGTCGTCAGAATGAGTCAAGCATCTTCTGCCTTCCGGATCAACCAGGAAGGATATGCCCCCGGGCTGCCGGTCCGCGCGGCTGTGCTGGGGGAAGGTCCGGTCACGCTGAAAAACGCCGCGGGAGACGTTGTCCGCAGCATAACGGTGAACGCACCTGAAACGGATCCCGCGTCCGGCGACGCGGTAACACTCCTGGACCTGGGCGTCCTGGAAAGCGGCGAATATGAGCTGGAGCGCGGCGAAGAAAAACGCCGGCTGGCCGTGAAACCCCGTTCCTGGAACGCGGTGACCCACGCGCTGGTCAAGGGCCTGTATTACCAGCGCTGCGGCTGCGGCCTGTCCCCGGAACACGCGGGCGTCTACGCCCATCCGCCCTGCCATACGGCGCCGGCCACGGAATGGGAAGACCGCAGCGTCCGCCGCAGGGTAACCGGCGGCTGGCACGACGCGGGCGACTACGGGAAATATACCGGACCCGGCGCGGTCACGGTCGCGCACCTGCTGTATGCATGGAAACTGTTCCCGCGGGGCTGCGGTGAAGACCTGAATATCCCGGAGACCGGAAACGGCGTTCCGGATATCCTCAACGAAGCGCGGTTTGAACTGGAGTGGATCCTGCAGATGCAGCGTTCCGACGGCGCGTTTTACAACAAACTGACCAAATCGCATTTCGCGCCGTTCATCATGCCCCAGGACGACCTGGAGCCGGAATACCTGATGCCGGTGTGCTGGTGCGCGACGGCGGACGCGGCTGCCTGCCTGGCGCTGGCTTACAGGACATACCGTTCATTTGACGAACCCTTTGCCAACCGGATGCTGCTGGCCGCGAGGCATGCGTGGGACTGGCTGCAGGCCCATCCGGACTATGTGCCCTTCCGGAACCCGGAAGGTGTCCGGACCGGCTGGTACGGCGGCCGGAGCGATGTGAGCAACCGCTTCTGGGCAGCCTGCGAACTGTATGCCGCCACCGGCGAAACCGTATACCGGCAGGCTGCGGAACAGCTGTATACGCCGGATCTTTCCCTGCGGGAATTCGGATGGATGGAGGTCGGCGGCCTGGGCGCGCTATGCTGCCTGTTCGATTTGAAGGAAAACGCGGGCGACGTGCTGTATACACGCCTGAAGCAGGATTTCCTCCGCCGCTGCGAAAACGCGCTCACCCTGTCTGAGGCATCCGGTTACGGAACCGCCCTCGAACCGGAACGCTATATCTGGGGCAGTATCCTACCGATCATGGGCAGCGCCATGGCAATGATCATGGCCGCTCTGATTACCGGACGCCGGGATATGCGTGATGCCGCACTGCTGCAGTGGCATTACGCGATGGGCATGAACGCCCTGGACCTGTGTTTCGTCACCGGCTTCGGGGAGCACAGCGTCATGCATCCCCATCACCGCCCCTCCGGCGCGGACGGGATCGAAGCCCCGGTTCCCGGCCTGATCTCCGGCGGCCCGAACAAGAGCTTCTGCATGCCGCAGACAAGGGAACGCTTCAGTCCGGACACGCCTCCGGCCAAACACTACCTGGATGAACTGCCCTCCGCCGACACCAATGAGATCGCGATCTACTGGAACTCCCCGGCTGTTTTTGTCGGCGCGTATTTCAATACGCCCGTCTGATCCCCGGAACAGATCACAGCGCCCGGCCTGCAGGCCGGGCGTTTTCATTGTAAACGACAGATGAATCTGGTATACTGTATTCCGAGCCAGACAACAACATACAGACCGAAAGCGAGGAACCGATCATGATCGCCACCCGATATTCGGCATTCATCAGCTACCGCCACCAGACGCCCGACCAGGAGATCGCGCAGAAGCTGCATCGCCTGATCGAAACCTATTCCATTCCTTCCGCGCTGCGGAAGGACGGCGCCCGCCATCCCGGCAAGGTGTTCCGGGACCAGGAAGAGCTTCCCCTGTCTTCGGACCTGGGCCGGGATATCGAGACCGCGCTGGAAAACAGCGACTGGCTGATCTGCATCTGCTCCCCGCGCTACCTGGAAAGCAAATGGTGCCAGCGTGAACTGGAATACTTCATAGAACACAAAGGCCGGGATCATGTGCTCACCGTGCTGGCGGAAGGGGAACCGGAGAACAGTTTTCCGGACCTGCTGCGCTTTGAAACAGACGCTGACGGAAACCGGATCGAGCTGGAACCGCTGGCCGCGGACGTCCGGGGCGCTTCCCTTGCGGACAGCCTGAGGAAGCTGAAAAAGGAAAAATACAGGATCCTCGCGCCGATGGCCGGCACCACGTTTGACGGCCTGTACCAGCGCCAGCGCCGGAGGACCATGCGGAATATCCTGGCCGCCGCGCTGGCCGCGGTCATCGTCCTGGGCGGTTTCCTGACCTACGCGCTGATCCAGAACCGCCGCATTTCCGACCAGAACACGCAGATCACCGCTCAGAACCGGCAGATCTCACAGCAGAACGAAGAACTCACGCAGAAAAACGTACAGATTGAGAACCAGAACACGCAGCTTTCACAGCAGAACGAGCGGATTGAAAAGCAGAACACCGAACTCACCGAGAAGAACGAGCAGATCAAAAAGCAGAATACCGAGCTCACCGAAAAGAACGAGCAGATCGAAAAGCAGAATACCGAGCTCACCGAAAAGAACGAGCAGATTGAAAAGCAGAATACCGAGCTCACCGAAAAGAACGAACAGATCGAAAAACAGAACATCCGCATTGAGGAGGAACGGACTGCCGCGGCCCGGAACGAGTGCGACCTGCTGGTCGAAAAATCCATCTATTACTCTTCCGTCAACCGGAAAAAGGAAGCGACCCGCCTCGGCCTGGAGGCGCTGGAAGTTTCCGGGACGCTGGACGGCTACGCGGGCGAAAGCATCAGGGAAGCGCTTGCTGTTTCCTGCTCCATGGGCGACTTCGCCGTGGAGGCGGAACTGGATTTCCCCGGTTTTGTGAACTACGATCCGGGCTGCTGCTTTTCCCCGGACGGCACAAAACTGGCCGTCACAGACTCCCGGTCCGGCCTTTCGCTGTGCGACGCGGTGACCGGAGAGCGTCTGTGGGTCTCTTCTCCCTTCAGCCACGACATTACGTCCGTTCACTGGAAGGCGGACGGTACCCTGCTTGTGGTCACAGCCCAGTGGGGACATACGGTGTGCCTGATTGACGCGGCCACCGGGGAACACCTGAAGTCGGTCCATATTCCCTGGGCCTCCAATGCGATCTTTGACGGGGACAATGTGCTCATTGCCTTTTCTCAGGGGATCATCCGCTGGGAAACGTCCGTCCGGGACGATTACTTCCCCTATGTGATCCAGCTGGACGAAGACCAGCACTTCACCTCCAAATCCCTCCTGAACGACCGGTTCATCTCCTACTGTCCGGGAGGTTTCAAAGAGCATCAGATTTTCCTGAAGGAAGCAGGATCGGACGGGTGTTACGTGATGCCGCTGGATCAGAGCCACGAGGTCAGCGGGTATACTCTTTCTCCCGACGCCCAATGGATCTTTATCCATCAGTATGACCACTGCCTGGTTATGAACCTTGAAACGGATGAGATCCGGTGGCAGGCGGATACGGATTCAGCCGGCATTGGGATTACAGACTGCGGACCCATCTGGGTCGGGGATATCATCCTGGACTGCGGAAAAGCATACGACGCGCAGACCGGTACCGTACGCTACACCCTGGATGATCTGAAAGTCGTCGGCATAACCCCCGACGGACAGTATTTTGCCAACTCGGCTGCCCTCTACCGCCTGTCGGACGGCAGTGTGTTCGCCGAGGTGCCCGGCACGCTCAAGGCCATCGATCCCTCTGGAAAGCACCTGGTGGTTTTCCAGACGCTGGAATACGGGCGCGGCGCACCCGGCAATCCGGACGCGATCGTATCCCGGAAACAGAAAGCCTATATGGAACTGTATCCCGGCAACGGCAGCCAGTACACAATTGACCGGTATGACGGCACCTTCCTGGATATCCCGGACTACACGGAACCGGAGCATGAGGATGGAACGATGCTCATGCTGAACGATCCCTACGGCACCGGAACAATGGGTTATATCCTGTCAAAAGGCTTCTTCAGCCCGAATGCCCGTTTCCATCTGGTCATGAACCTCGGCGGCTATATTCCCATCTATGACCTCGAAAAAGGCAACGAGCCCGTTTACCGAATCTATGACTTCAGCGTCGGCGACCATGTGGAAGCCGTTGACATCAGTTTCTCAGCGGACAGCCGCTACGCGGCCGTTGCCGGCGCCGCGGGACATGTGGCCGTCTATGACCTGGAAACCGGCAGCATGGTCCGCTCCTTCACCGATACCTACCTGGCGAATTCCCTGTCCGAATGCAAGTTCAACCGCAGCGGCAACTGCCTGATGGTGGCCAACTGGAACCGGTCCGGTTTCCGGATCTACTCGGTGACCAACGGCCAGACAATCTGTATCATGCATCCGGTCAGCGAAGTGGACAGCTGGGGATTTGACGAAGAGACCGGCGACGCTGTCCTGAAATACAAGGATGGCAGCGCGCTGATCGCCCGGATGTTTGAGGATGAAGAAGCGCTGTTCAGCTACGCCCGGGAGCGGGCGAAATAAACAGCGCGCATAAATAGCCAGGCCCTTGCTTTCCGCAAGGGCCTTATTTCAAAAATTTTTATATTCACATCGTTATCCTCCCGTCCTCCGGAAGGACCGCTGCGCCGCTGCCTCCTTTGCCGCTCCGGATCTTCCCGCTTGCCATGAGCGCCTCCGGCTGTCACCGTACAGCTGCCGACAGTTTCCTGATACCGATTCGGGGTCTCCCTGCTGCCTTTCACCTCCTGTATCTGTTTACGCTCTATCACGTTCTTTTTCTTTGTGGCTATATTATTACACGATTATTTTCATTTGTCAATACTTTTTTAACATTTTTGTAAAATATTTTTTTATTTCTTAAAATATTCACTGCTCAGGTCCTTCACGACCTCGCCCGCGATGATCAGCCCGGCCGCTGCGGGTACAAAAGCCGTGGATCCGGGAATGTCCCGGCGGACGCTCCCTTTCCTTTCGTCTGCTGGAACATCTCCGAGCGGCCGGACCGGCGTTTCTTTGGAGTAGACGACCTTCAGGTGTTTTATGCCCCTTTTGCGGCATTCGGTCCGCATTACCCGGGCCAGCGGGCAGACGGAGGTCTGGTAGATATCCGCGACCCGGAACGCCGTGGGATCCAGTTTGTTGCCGGCGCCCATGGCGCAGATGATGGGCGTCCCCGCCGCGTTGGCTTTTTCCACCAGGGCCAGTTTTCCCTTCACTGTGTCGATGGCATCCACCACATAGTCATACTGTGAAAAATCAAACTGGTCCTCCGTTTCCGGCAGGAAAAAGGTCTTGTATGTCGTTACGCGGCAGTCCGGGTTGATATCCCGGATCCGCTCCTCCGCCGCGTCCACCTTGTAGCGCCCGACGGTGCTGCGGGTCGCGTGCAGCTGGCGGTTCAGGTTCGTCAGGCAGACCTTGTCGTCGTCGATCAGGTCCAGCGCGCCGATCCCGGATCGGGCAAGCGCTTCCACCGTGTATCCGCCCACACCGCCGACGCCGAAAACTGCCACCCGGCATTGCGCCAGGTGCTGCATCGCTTCGGGTCCCAGCAGCAGCTGCGTCCTGGAAAAGGGATTCTGCATGCGGTCAACGCTCCGTTCCGTCAGAAATCGGGTTCATTATCTCATTTTCACCCTGTATTTTCAAGAAAAAACCTGTACGCACTTCTTTACGTTTCTCTTCTGTTCATATATAATAAATCAGGTTAAGGATCCATAATAATTCTGAATTCTGAATTATGAATTATGAATTGATTTAAAGGAGTGCTCCACATGAGCGAACAGCGCAGACCCCTGGTTTCCCATATCTTTACCGCGGATCCCTCCGCCCATGTGTTCAACGGAAAAATCTACATCTATCCCTCCCACGACATTCCCCACGACGGAGAGGATAACGACGACGGCGACGAATACCGCATGGAGGACTACCACATCCTGTCCATGGACGATCCGGACGCGCCCTGCGTGGATCACGGCTGCGCCCTCCACATGAAGGACGTGCCCTGGGTCAGCAAACAGATGTGGGCGCCGGACGCCGCCGAGAAAGACGGAAAGTTCTACCTGTACTTCCCTGCCCGGGACAAGGACGGCATCTTCCGTCTCGGCGTGGCCGTATCGGATGATCCCGCCGGTCCCTTCACGCCTGAAAAGGACTGCATTCCCGGCAGCTACAGCATCGATCCCGCCGTACTCATGGACAACGACGGCCGCGCGTATATCTACTACGGCGTCCTGTGGGGCGGCCAGCTGGAAATGTGGCAGAGCGGCAGCTTTGACCCGGACGCCCACCGTCCGGAAGGCGACGAACCCGCCCTCGGGCCGATGTTTGCGGAACTGGACGCCGATATGAAGCACTTCAGAACCGAGCCGAAGCACCTGCAGATCCTGGATGAGAACGGAAAGCCCCTCACCGCCGGCGACGAGGACCGCCGCTACTTCGAAGGGCCCTGGATGCACAAGTTCAACGGAAAATACTACCTGTCCTACTCCACCGGCACAACCCACTACCTGGTCTACGCCGAAGGCGAAAAACCGGACGGCCCCTTCACATACAAGGGCCGGATCATGGAACCCGTGCTGGGCTGGACCACCCACCACTCCATCGTGGAGTACCAGGGAAAATGGTACCTGTTCTATCATGACTGTGAACTTTCACAGGGCATCAACCACCGCCGCTGCGTCAAGTTCACCGAACTGACCATCCATGAGGACGGAACGATCGAGACCATCCGTCCCTACGAAGTATGACCGCCGTGAAGAGCGCCGTCCGCCGGACGGCGCTGTTCCTGTTGGCCCTGCTGTTCCTGTTTGCAGCACCTGCCAAAGGAGAGGAAACAAAAATGAGTAATGTTCCGGTTACCCTGCAGAAGTCCCTGAAAAACGCCGGCGAGAACAACCCGCTCTATACCCAGCGTTTCGGTGCCGATCCGGGCGTGATGGAGTATAACGGCCGGCTGTACGTTTACATGACCGACGACCTGCTCGAATACGACGCGAACGGCAAGGTCACGGAAAACACCTACGGCAAGATCCGGACGATCAACTGTATCTCTTCAGACGATCTGGTCAACTGGACGGATCATGGAAAGATCTATGTTGCCGGGCCCTCCGGTATCGCGAAGTGGGCTGTCAATTCCTGGGCGCCCTGCGCGGCCCACAAGGTGATCGACGGCCGGGAGAAATTCTTCCTGTATTTCTGCAACGGCGGAAACGGCATCGGCGTGCTGGCCGCGGACAGTCCCACCGGTCCCTGGCGGGATGAACGGGGCAGCCTGCTGATCACCCGGTCCGTCAAAAACTGCGCCGACGTCACCTGGCTGTTTGATCCTGCCGTCATGGTGGATGAGGACGGCACCGGCTACCTCGCGTTCGGCGGCGGCATTCCGGAAGGCAAACAAAAGGCGCCCGGCACCGCGCGGATCGTAAAACTGGCGGAGAATATGATGAGTCTGGACGGAGACCCGGTCCGGCTGGATGTCCCGTGGCTGTTTGAAGATTCCGGTATCAACCGGGTCGGCGATAAATACTGGTATACCTATTGTTCCAATTTCATGACCGCCGGCAACACCCTGAACCTGACGGACGGCGCGATCCAGTATATGATCGCGGACGATCCGCTGGGGCCCTACACCTATATGGGCGAACTCTTCCCCAACGAAGGCCGCTTCTTCGGCATGTACGGCAATAACCATCATTCCGTCGCCTCCCTGAACGGCGAATGGTACCTGTTCTACCACAACCGTCCGGTGGAAAAAGCGATGGGAATCTCGGGCAACTACCGCAGCCCGCAGGCGGACCGGATCATCCTCGGCGAGGACGGCCTGCCGCAGCAGGTGAAAGGCACCATGAAAGGCCTCAGCCAGCTGAAACCGGTCGATCCGTTCTCCAAAGTCTCCGCCGCCACCATGTCCCACCAGGCCGGGATCACCGTGGAGAGCGCGAACGGCCAGAGCTGGATCACCGGGGATGCCGGCAGCTGGATCCGGATCTCCGGCGTGGATTTCGGAACAGAAGCGGCCGCCCTGTCCGTCATGGCCATGGCACCGACCGACTGTACGCTTTACGCGGTCCTGGACGATCCGGAAAGCGCTGTCGTGTCACAGATCCGGATAGAGCTCCCGGAAGACGGCAGCCCGGCGTACTTCTCCGCGCCGATCAGCGCGGAAGGCATCCACGACCTGTACCTGATCACGGACGGACCCATGAAACTGTATTCCTGGGTCGTGAAAAAATAAACACAGCATGTGAAAAAGGCCCGCGGCTCATAAGCCGCGGGTCTTTTGCTGCAGAAGATCAGAGATACCTGACCAGTTCGTCCCGGACGCCGTCCAGGCGGGCGTCGCTCAGGCCGAAATTCATTTCCCGGTAGGACCAGGCGCTGCGGGCGATCCGGTGTTTCTCGAACACTTCGTTGATCGTCCGGAACCACCGGACCGTGTCCTCCGGCGTCGCGTGCTCGATCACGCCGTATTCGCCGCAGTACAGGGTCGTGCCGCGCGCCGCGGCCGTTTCGATCGCGGAAGCGAACTGGCCTTCAAAGTACTCCGGTGTGATGTTCGCTTCCCCGAAGGGAACGCGCCGGCCGATATCGAAGGCCGGGTCCGGGATCCAGGTCGCGCCCTGGTGGGTGAAGTCCAGCGGATCATAGCAGTGGAAATTGTAGACCACCCGGTCGTCCGCCGGCAGGTCCAGGTCCTTCACCGCGGCCGGGCTGTTGTTCCAGTAGCTGCCCACAAGGATCAGGCTGCGCGGGGCAATCTTCCGGATCCGGCGGATGCACTCCGCGGCGATCCGGTTCCATTCTCCGATCACGGACTGGTCCGTCACTTCGTTCAGCAGTTCAAAGGCGATCCGGTCCGGATCGTTGAATCGCGCCGCCAGGCCTTCCCACAGCTTATAGAACCGGTCCTGGTACGCTGCGCTCTGGAAGAACCCGCCCTCGCCATGCGCCGCGTCAAAGGAATAGCCGGCCGTCTTGTGCAGGTCCAGCACAACCTTCAGGCCGCGCTTTCCGCACCAGCCGACCGCCCGGGCGATCCGGTCAAAGCCTTCTTCGCAAAGGGAGCCGTCCGCCTGCTCCAGCACGTTATAGTCCATGGGGATCCGGACATGGTCCAGGCCCCATCCCGCGATCACGTCCATATCCTTCTCTTCGATAAAATGATCCAGCCGCTCCCTGGAGTAATCGCACTGGGAAAACCAGCCGCCAAGGTTGACTCCCCGGTAGAATCCATAATCCTTCATCTGCATCGCGATACGCTCCTGTTCGTTTCTTTTTGAGTCTGCTATCAGTATACACAAACAGGCCCCTTTGGGAAAGGGGTCTGTCAGAAAAACCGTTTTATGCGAGCTCCGAATAGGTGCCCAGGTAACAGCACTGCTCCAGCGTCACATCCAGCTCTTCGATCAGGCGGGCGAACGCCGGGGAATAAACCGACGCGTCAATGTCAAAACAGAACATGAACTCAAAATCCTTACCCGGCACAGGCCGGCTTTCCAGCTTGGTCAGGTTGATCCCCTGGGCATAGAATCGGCCGAGCAGCTGGTACAGGGCGCCGGGCCGGTTGGGCAGCGCCAGCATCAGGCTGGTATGGTCCGCTCCGGGATAGATCTCCGGTTTCCGTGAAATACAGATAAACCGGGTATGGTTGTTGCTGTTGTTCTGGAT
>JAEEGL013355337.1_pt1 | contig 17487 bp, 18 predicted proteins | sample 9134231 | NCBI WGS metagenome assembly JAEEGL01 (sample SAMN16246548, study PRJNA631951) | gut metagenome | biome: gut microbiome; feature: rumen; material: fiber-attached | host: Bos | place: Iran: Karaj | collected 2018-10 | reverse complement strand
TGCTACGTCTGTAACACGTATCTCACCATTTTGTGTTTTTAGTAAATACATGGTTTTTAAATATTCTTCACCGTGATTTAGATATCATAAATTTCTCCTTTTTTGGCGACCGATGGTCGCCGTTACGAGATTTGTTAACCTCGGTTAACATTTTATGATATATTCTTAAAAAAGTCAATGAAAAACGTAAAAACCCCTGGCAGAAAGTTATCTGTCAGGGGTTTAATAAGTGCCTTATTCGTTGCACACTCTTTGGTATTCATGGAAAAACAGCCTCTTATCATTGGTCAAAACCTCAAGCCTCTTTTTCATTTCAAAAAAGGCTGGGTCGTCAAAGTAACTCTTTGCTCTTCCTTTTTCACCATACTTTTCCTTAATATAAGTAAAAGCTCGTTCCGTTCTTTGCTCAATGCTCAAATCTGGAAAATGCTTCTTAGAATAAGATTCACACCTTCTTAAAGCTTCTCTCCAGTCGGTAGTTCTATCTGCTGAAGAAAGAATTCTGCCATAAATGCTTCTAGGCTCGCCTTCAAGTGAACTTCGATGATCTTCAATTGCTTCTTTAACGAGCTTACGCGATTCTTCAGAAAGTTCTCTTTTAAAGAATGGATTAGCATAAAAAGCCAGTCCGCCCAGCATTTCATGATTGTGAGCATCTTCATGGTGTTTTAAATCATGACAAATGCCAGCAATATATGAAAGTTCAACTGAAACACCTTCTTGCCTTGCAAAAGCAATGCACCTATTAGCAACATAAATGGCATGTTTGGGTCCATGGGCGGTATCGTTAAGTAATAACTCTACCATTTCAACGCCTTCTAATCGATTGACAACCCGCTGCATTTTCGCGATTCCATCGATACTAGATTGCGTAAACATCATAATATCCTCCTTCTTTTAGTCTATGGTAGGATAACACACTGTTTGATATATTTCAATAATAAAAAACGCGCCCAATGGACGCGCTTTAAACATCTTATTTTTCAAAACTCCAAATATTTGGATTGTTATATTTTTCTGCTGTAACAGCATTGCCTTGAGAATCTTTGCCAAATAAACCTGTTGGTGAATTATTATTGTCATGGTCAGCAACAGTGAAATCAGTGTATAAGATTGGGTCTGGAGCCACAATTACATCTCCGTCTTGGTTGACATCTCCGACATTGAGTGATGAGTTTCCTTTTGTAACGTAATACGCTTTTCTCTCATTAGAAATGTACCATTTTATAGTCCCATCTTCCAAAGGCACGCAAAAGCCTGGAGTTGTAAATACATGTCCATTCGAAGTAATAAAGTGACATTCATCTCCGTTTGAATCTCCATAAAACTCATAAGAAGCCGAACCCTTTATTTTTTCACCATTCTTTTTATCGTAATTTACGATTTTTTTATCATTAATAGCATATGCTACAGCAATTGAATCATCGTTTATGCGATAAATATCTCTAATTACCTTTGGAATCTTATAGCCCATTGGAAGAATCATTTGAGATATATCATCGTTGTCACTTAATGTTTTAATTCCGTTGACAGTCATTAAGTACATTTGCGGATCATTTGCAGTTATATCCCTAACTCCAAGAGAGAGCTGTAAGTTAGCCTTTGCTGTTAAAATTGTTGCACTATAATCATCAAAGCTTGATGTGAAAGCAGCAAGTTGTGATCTAGTTATAGTCTGTACTACATAAGGACTAATCATTAAATCAGTTTTTTCTTCTGACCAAATTAAGTATATAGCATTATCTTTAATTGTTAAAACTGTGTTTGCTAAAGTTGATAAATCCACAGAATTAAGATTTCTTAGTTTTGAAACAGTAATTAGCTCTTCTTGCATCCCTGACTCGTCAGTTATATGTATTATATCTGATGAGTTAAGCTTGATTCTAAGTGCATCCTTTTCTGTAATGCTTAAAAAGTCTGTAATAGTATTTGTTTCGGGTAAAACTGCTTTAATATAATATCCATCTTTTTCTTTAACCAAGTAGCTACCTAAAAATCTATTAGTATTATATTCATAATAGTATGTATCATATTTTTTCTTGATGGTTTCTACTGTATTATCATAATCCATTTTTCCATAATTTGGTTCCCCTAAGAAATACTTCATATCACATCCTGCAACACTAATTGTAAAGATATTTTGATTGCTCTTTTTGGCATTTGCTATGGTAGTTTCTACGACTGACTTTTCGATTTTTGTGTCTCCAAACAAATCAGCAACTAAAGTATTATCTTCTACACGAATACCTGAAAACTGTTTGTTAAACCTAGATTTTGCATTTAGCTTGTCATAGTATGTCTTAAACTCCGTATCAATATTGTCTACTTTAGTTTCCAATAGTGCTGTATTAGTTTCCGAATCATAACCAACGTTTAATCCTGCAAGTTGAGCAACATTTCTCAAAGGTAAATATGTCCTATCTTGATAAGTAATAGGGTATTGTTTTTCACCAGTTTTTTCGTCCACGAATGATTGAACAGTACCATCTAATTTAACTTTCAATTCAGTGTTTTGAATACAGGTAATGCTTTGATTAGCAAGCACCAATGTCGCAGCACCTACAACCAACCCGGCTTACAAATCCAACAAAAAGTTCTTTTTTGTTCATAATCTCCCTCGATTCTTTTTATATAGCATGCCCTCTATTTTAGAGGCAACTATATTATATCAAACAATATTATGTTATAACTTTACACTTATGTTACAATAAAAAAGACGAAACTAGTTATAGTTTCGTCAAATTTAAATTATGCTTGTTTTGGTGGTTCTTTGCCATAATATTGTTTATAAAACTCTTCTCTGAATTCTAAAAATCTATCTTCTTCAATTGCCTTTCTAACTTGTCCCATAAGATTTACTAGGAAATATAAGTTGTGAATTGTTAAAAGCCTTGCACCTAAGATTTCACCAGCTTTTACCAAGTGTCTAATATAAGCTCTTGTGTAGTTTTTGCAAGTATAACAATCACATTTTGCGTCTAATGGAGTAAAATCTTTTGCATAATTTGCATTTCTTACAACTACTTTTCCTTGTGAGGTCATTGCTGTTCCATTTCTAGCAATTCTTGTTGGAAGCACACAGTCACACATATCAATTCCGTTTAATACGGCTTCTATTAGGTAATCTGGACTTCCTACTCCCATCAAGTATCTTGGCTTATCTTCTGGCAAAAACTTTGTTGTGTATCCTAAAATATCGTACATTAAGTCAGCTGGTTCGCCAACACTTAATCCTCCAACACTATAGCCTGCAAAATCCATTGCTACTAAGTCTTTAGCACTTTGCTCTCTTAAGTCTTTAAACATACCACCTTGAACTATTCCAAATAATCCTTGTGTGTCTTTGTTTTTATGAGCATCTAATCCACGTTTTGCCCACCTTGTAGTTCTTTCCATAGATTTTCTAGTATATTCATAAGTTGATGGATATGGACAACATTCGTCAAAACTCATCATTATATCTGAGCCTAAGTTGTTCTGTATGTCGATAGACTTTTCTGGTGAAATGAATAGTTCAGAGCCATCTAAGTGAGATCTAAACTTAACGCCTTCTTCAGAAATATCTCTTAGTTTTGCTAAGCTAAAAACTTGGAAGCCACCGCTATCTGTTAAAATAGCTCTATCCCAGTTCATAAACTTATGAAGACCACCTGCTTCTTTAATTAGCTCGTCACCAGGACGCAAAAACAAATGGTAGGTGTTTCCAAGAATAATCTTAGCATCTATCATTTCTTTTAATTCATCTGGTGTCATTGCCTTAACAGTTGCCTGTGTTCCAACAGGCATAAATACTGGAGTTTCAATTACTCCGTGTGGCGTATAAATGCGTCCACGTCTTGCACCAGTCTTAGCATCTTTTTTAATTAGTTCATATTTAATCGGCCAATCCATAGATAAGCTCCTTTCGAATTGAAAAAACATAACTTCAATTTCTCAAATTGGCGACCAATGGTCGCCGCTACAATTAATGTATAAACATTGCATCTCCGAAGCTGAAGAAACGGTACTTTTCTTCGACTGCAGTTTTATATGCATGCAAAATGTTTTCTCTTCCAGCTAATGCTGAAACTAACATAATTAGTGTACTTTCAGGCAAGTGGAAGTTTGTAATTAAAGCATCTAGCATTTTGAATTTATATCCTGGATAAATAAAAATAGATGTTTCTCCTTTATTAGGTCTTATAACACCATCATCACCTGTAGCACTCTCAACTGTTCTACAAGAAGTAGTTCCAACACATATAACTCTACCGCCATTTTGCTTTGTAGAATTAATTATATCGCAAGCTTCCTGGGTGATTTCATAATATTCTGAATGCATTTTATGCTCTTCTATAGTTTCTTCTTTAACAGGTCTAAATGTACCAAGACCAACGTGTAGAAGCACTTTAACTATCTTAATTCCTTTTCCTTCAATTTGCTTTAAAAGCTCTGGTGTAAAGTGAAGTCCTGCTGTAGGAGCCGCTGCCGAGCCAGAGGTTTTATTATATACTGTTTGGTATCTTTCTTTATCTTTAAGCTTTTCATGAATATATGGTGGAAGTGGCATTACGCCAATCTTGTCTAAGATTTCATTTAAGATACCATTATATTCTAGCTTAACTATTCTATTACCATCTTCTAATACATCAATTACTTCGGCAACTAACTGTTTATCTTCTCCAAAAGTAATTCTTGTGCCAATTTGACATTTTCTACCAGGTTTTGCCAAAACTTCCCATGTGTTTTCTCCCATATCTTTAAGCAAAAGAAGCTCAATAGTTGAGCTTTCAACACCATTAGGAGTAACAACTCCTTCTCTTTTACCGAAAATTCTTGCCGGAATAACCCTAGTTTCGTTCAAAACTAGGCAATCTCCTGGATTTAAATATTCTATTATATTAGAAAAGACTTTATGCTCAATTTCGCCTGTTTTTTTATCTAAAACCATTAATCTTGACGAATCACGCTTCTCAAGCGGAGTTTGAGCTATTAGTTCTTCTGGTAAGTCATAATTAAAATCTGATACTTTCATTTATACGCTTCTTTCTTATATATATTAAAAATGCTTTTTGAATTATACCATAGTATAACGCAAAAAGCAATTATGTTAATTTTCATCTAAAAGCCTCTATTGTATGCCTTTATGGCGCCCAATGGGCGCCACTACAACATAAAAAAGCGACAATTCATAAGAATTGTCGCTTGATATTTATACTCTAATCTAAATATTAGAAGCAATAAATGCTGTTGTCGTTAGAAGCTGGTACATAGTTTGGAGTTGTTTTTCCATGTTTATAATCAGCACCTTCTAAAGAATCAGATTTACCTTTTGAATCTTTTCCAAATAAACCTGTTGCTGCATTAGCATCAGAATCTGTTTCTGTGAAGTCTGTGTAAAGAATTGGATCTTCTGCTACTACAACATCACCATTAACGTTAACTTGACCTTTTGCTACATTAGAGTTACCTACTGCAACATAGTTACATCTTCTCTCGTTAGAGATGTAGAATTGGATTGTACCATCTGAGCAGTTAACTGCAAATCCTGGGATTGTGAATACGTGTCCATTTGATGTAATGAAGTGACATTCCTCACCATTTGAGTCTCCATAGAATTCATAAGAAGCAGCACCACCAAATCTAGCGCCATTCTTGTTTCCATAGTTAGCAATAGCTTTATCGTTGATTACATAAGCTACAACTGTTTCATCTCCAGAGATGTAATAGATATCTCTAATTATCTTTGGAATCTTGTATCCTGCTGGTAGAATTCTGTTAGCTATATCATCACCAGAAGCAATTGTCTTAATGCCATTAGCTGTCATAATGTATAATTGTGGGTCATTTGCTGTAACATCTCTAGTTCCTAGAGAAAGTTGTAAGTTAGCCTTTGCTGTTTGAATTGTTGAATTATAATCATCAAAGCTTGATGTGAAAGCAGCTAATTGTGAATTACCAATTGTATCACTAGCTGAGTTCATAACGATAGCAGCTAAGATGATAATTACGATGATAGTGATAATTAACGCTATCAAAGATACACCTTTTGAATTTTTCATTTTTTAAATCCTCCTTAAATGTCTTTTGTAAATTTAATTAATTAAATTTAGCTTATAAAATAAGCTTTGTATAGCTATTTGTATTACCCCAAATAGCAGTAAAATGAGTATGCTTATCAAGTATCACATATTCATTTGTACCCAAATTAAGTTTTTGGAAGCTCTTTTGCTTCGCCTCCATCAGTTTTTGCTGCATCATCTGATGTAGCTTCACCTTCAGCAGCTTGTGCAGTAATTGGTGTGTCTGCTGCATTTTCAATGTCTACTCTTTCGCTTGGAATATCTGTTTCAGCATCTTCGTCTAATTTTCCAGAGAAAGGATTTGGCGAACCAGTATGAACTTTTCTTAATGTTTCGAGATTCTTTAGGCTTCCTGTAGTAGCTTGGTAAACTTTAGTAGGGTCTTTCTGGTCTTCTAAGTCTCCCTTGATATCATACTGAGCTAAATCTACGCTTTTGTATGTAACAGCATTTGGAACACTTGAAGATAAGAAATCAATCTGCTCTCTAAATAGCCAGAAACCAATACCGAAGACTACTGCTATTAGCACAATCGCTATTATAACCTCTTTTAAAATACGTCCCAGTATTTCCATCCTTGTTTCATTCCTTTCTTACACACCATCTGATTCCTTGCTAACAACATTTACGTCTAATACATAGAAGCTAGCTTTTGTAACACTATCTGAACTTCCACCTTGCATTACAATATTGTCTATGTTAAAAGCAAGCTCCTGGTCTTTCTGAAGATCATATATAAAGTTAATAACTGCAATATATTGACCACTAACATCAAAATTAATTCTATCTATGTCTTTATCTGTTTCGGTATCGATAAGTACTTTTACATCATTGTCTTGTGCATAAGTACCTACTCTCATCCAAATGTAGTCTAATAGATATTCTTTTGACTGATTAAGTTGTCGAATTTCTTCAGCAGAAGCATGTGCAGCTAAATCATCATATTCATTTTTACTGTTTTTAAATGCACCCTTCATTATTTCAAGTCTATCAACTTCAGCCTTGAAAGTTTTGTCGTTTAAATCGTTAAGTTCTTGCTTTTTGTCTTGTAAAGATTTAGCTAATTCTAGTAAGTCTGTATATGAACCAGTAGATTTTTCACCAAATAATTCAAATGGTAAATTAACACCATGCAAAAAGTTCATAAGTAATCCAATAGCAAGAACAACAACTAGTGCAAGTAACAAAATTTTCTTAATCATGGCAAAACTCCATTCACTTTAATTTTGATATTTGAAGACATATCAACAACATCCATTGTAACATCTTTAAGTATTCCAGCAAGTTTAAGTCTTGATACGAAATAACCTAGCTGAGCATACCTTCCAGATTCTGCCTCTAGTATAACTTTATTATCTACACTTCCAACAGAAATTGAAGTAACTTTAACATCTATTGGGATGATAAACATTAATTGTGACATAAAGTTTGGAACATTGTATGAACGTTCTCTCTTAATCTTTGCACGATTAATTACATCTTTTAATTTTGCAACTTTGTTTTGATAATTGTTCTTTTTCTTTTCTATCTCTGTTCTATCATAAGTAACTTGGTTTATTGCAAATTCTGTTTTCATTTTGTTCTCTTCAATTGTACGAATCTTTCCATTGATGTTTGAAGTAATGAAGAATGTAACTATTGTGTAAGCTACCCAAGCAACTGCAATTGAAATTGCAATTCTGACAAACCACTCAGCCATTGGGTCGTAGTACTCTTCTTCTTCCTCTTCTTGAAGATTAAACTCTCCTGAGCCACCAACTTGTCCAAGTTGTTCCATTCCATCAACTTGAATGTCTTTCTTTTTCTTCTTGCTCTTTCTGGTTTTAAGCGTTTTCTTGTTAAGTTCTTCTACTTTTTCTTTTACGTTTGTAAAGATTGCTTTTGGACTAAAACGCTTCTTTGTAACTTCATTTTTAAGTGTTGTACCTGATAGTAAGTAGTCTTCGTCTTTGTTAACACCTGTTAAGCAAAGGTAAGCAGTAGCTAAAGCACTATTAACTTCAAGAACATCTTTTAGATTGTTTCTATCTCTATTAACAAATGCTGGTACTAATAATTCTACTTTCTTTCCCTTAAATACTTCAGATAAATATAAATCAATGTTATTTACAATAATACCTGTACCAGAGATATATACTTCTGAGAAATCATCAATGTATGGCTCAATTGCAGTAGCTATACGAGTCTTTAAATCGTAAAGTACTGGCATTAAAGCTTCTCTAATCATTTTTGAATCTGAATCTAAGCTAACATCTGTAGTAGAATAAGCATCTATGCCTTTACAAGCTGCATAAGCTTTTGCGTATGAGTTGTAGCTTTCGGCAAGTTGAGTAATAACCTCATCCATACCAACTTCTATTGCTATTAAATCAAATATTTGTCCATCTTTTATAAGTGTAAGTTTTGTTTCATCTTCAATGTTAATAATTAAACAGTTTTGACCAGCACCTTTGTTAGGAAGAAGATTTGTTATTGTAGAACCAATTGCAGTAATACTTTCAAACTTGTATTGTGAAAGTGCTGCCCATAGGTTTGTAAGTTCAACCTTTCCTACACCCATACAGATCACTTTGTTTTGTGAAATATCTACAGGATCGTCTGAAAGTAAAAATCTAACATCATAATTTGCTGGATTAATGCCTTGCTTTTGACATGCATCTTCAAAATCTGATTGCATATAGTCAAGCTTCTCTTTAGCCTTCATTGACTTAGGGCAAGCTGAATTTAAGTAAAAGTCTGAAGTAAGACAAACACTTATTGAATCGTCTTTACTCTTTGTCTCTTGAATAATCTCAAGGAGCGTTTGTGATAATACATCATAAAACTTAACTCCATAAGAATCTATTCTAGTTGTCAAAGAATTTTTATCTTTAGACATCTTTGCATATTTAATTAGGCTTTTTCCAACGCTAATTCCGTAAGCAACTTGCCATAGGTCTTATGCTCCTTTAAAAATTAATTTTTACCCCTTTGAGTAATTGTGTTTCTACCTGAAGTATATGTGAATCCCTCATCCATATATATATCGTATAGAAGCTCTCCAGCCTCTCTAACTGTCCATTCTTCACCAAGTTCTTCATCTAGTCTCTTAACTAGGTCGATTTGGTAATTTGTATTTTCTGCTAAATCAAGCAAGTAATCTGTAAGTTGTTGCTTGTTGATGTTGCCATAGAACGCATCATCAATAACTTTGTCAATTCCATATAATGCAGTCTTTGTTGAATTTGTTTCAAAGTCATAGCTTTCCATTCTATATAAGAATGCATACATTTCTGTATATGAAAGAAGTTTTTCTAATTCTAATCCTGTATCATAACCAATTAATACTTCGGTCTCATAGAATGTATCAATAACGTAATCTATTGAAGAACCTGAAGCTGATGGACTTAATAAGTCATACATCATTGCTAAAAACTCTTGTCTTGAAATCTTTTGTGAATATGGAATAACTCCATAATTAACTATCTTTGAGTTTTTAACGTAACCTAAACGCTCGATAGCAAACTCTCTGTCTGAACGATCTTTGATTAGTGTTGCTGCTCTGTATCTTGAAAGTCTTAAATATGCTTCAAGGTTTTTTAAATCTTCTCTTGTAAGCCTTTGTGAATAAGACTTGTAAGTTTCTAATGTATCATAACCTTTTAATGTGTAGTTTTCTACTACATAGTATTGTTGAATGTTTAACTCTTTTTTATCAAGGAATCCATTAATAATATCAACAATTCCTTTTGCTACATTGTCCATACCATCCATCTTATCTTCATGATGGATCTTTTTGTTTAGTGGATAAATTCCCTTTTGAGAAAGGTAATTCAAAACAGTAGAGTATAAATCATCAAGCTCGACCGTAGAATCTAACTGTGCTCTTGTTTTGGTGCCAGTAAGACCTTGTTGAAGTGCCCACTCATAACCTGGCGTACCCCACCAATAAGCAAAAGATATATTGAAGGACATAACAATGCCCGTGATTATTAAAGTAAGAATAATTATTTTTTTACTAAGTGAACGAACTTTCATTTCTTCACACCTTTTCTTAAAAAGTAACTTAAACAGACTATTTCCGTATATAATTTTACTCAATAATTCTATATGTATTGTATAAATAAAATATAAGTAATGCAACCTCCTAACGAGCATTGTAACGAAAATGTAAATATAATGAAATATATGCTTTTTATGTAGATTTTATCAATTATAGACACAAAAAAAGAAGCCCTAAAAATAAGGGCTTCCTGCGTTTAAAAAACTATAGTGTCAAACCTTGATGTTGATTATCGATGACATTAAGAATCGAATTAAAATTACCATTATCGTTGACATTAAATTCAACTGTTTTGGTAAGTACATCTACGTACCTATAGCTAAGTTTTTCTGAAGTACCATTCGTCTGAACCAAAAACATATTTGGATACGCACTAACTAAAGTGCCTTCTTTTTCAAATGATTTATTTCTTCCGAAGGCTACCACGTAATAATACTTTTTGTCCAACGTGGTCTTCGATATTTTTCTTAACCTCGTTAATGTTACTCTTTTCAATCATACATCTTCCCTCCACTATTCAAACTACGTTATTATGATAGCACGTTTTTTGAATAATGTCAAAGGAAAAATGATTTGTGTAATCTTAGAGTATCAAGGGTTTTCACTTCTCGCTTATGTGAAGTTTCAATAATCACATTATGTTGATTTTTTATGGTTAATCGTTGTTATGAATTCTTTTTGCAATTTCATTTGCAACATCTCTTCCGTTTCTAATTGCCCATGCAACTGTTGATTTAGTTTGAATGTTGTCTCCTCCAGCAAAAACATTTTTTACATTTGTTTCATTTTTTTCATCAACTTGTATTAATCCATTTTCATTTATCTTGATGTTATTATCTAAAAGTTTATCGTTAATTGTTGCACCAATTGCTGTAATTAAATAATCCGCTTCAAATGTTGTTTCGTCATCAAGAGTTAATAGTAGCTGTGTTTTTGCATTTGGTGTGTTTTCTATTTTTACAACGTTCTTTTTAAACATGAAGTTAATGCCTTCTTCATGAGCTTTCTTAACTTCTGATTTATTGGCAGGCATATTCTCTTCTAGTCTTCTATATATGATTGTACTATCTTGCGAAAGTCTTTCAGCAACTCTAGCACTATCTATTGCTACGTTTCCGCCACCTATGATAGCAAACTTTTTGTCTTTGTATTCTTCGTGGTTTTTATAATCTCGCAAGAAATCATTAGCATGAAGAACGTTTGGATTATCTATTCCATCAATAGGGAGCGTTTTGCTCTTTTCGTTTCCAACACAAATGAAGATATATTCGTATCCTTGAGACTTTAGGTCATTAAGAGTAAAGTGCGTGGTTGTTGTGTGGCTTTCTTGGTGACTTTTTGAAGATGAAAGTTCGTGGTTTAATTTGACTTCAATATTTTCATCAAGTATCGAATCAATTGCAATTTTTACTTTTTCTTTATCTAGTCTAAAATCTGGAATGCCATATATTAAGATTCCGTCCTAAGAAATCTTCTTTTTCAAAGATAGTTGATTTAATGTTTTGCTTAGATAAAAAGTATGCGCATGCTAATCCTGCAGGTCCACCACCAATGATTGCAACTTTTTCAGAATTAGGAACTGTTCTCTTTTCTGAAACTTCCAAATCGTCAATCGGGGACGGTTCTTTTCTTCTCATTTTCATTTCGCAAACAAACGACTCAATCATTCCGATTTGCACTGGCTTTTCTCTTAAGCCTCGTATGCATTGTCCTTCACATTGTTTTTCATGTGGACAAACAACTCCGCAAATGTATCCTAGAGGATTTGTTTCTTGATCAATTTTGTATGCTTCATCAAAGTTTTGTTTTTTAACTTCTGCCATCATTTGTGGAATGCAGTTTTCAAGAGGGCATCCCTTTTTGCACATTGGGTTTGGACAATGAAGACATCTATTAGCTTCTTCAACTATTTTTTCAATTCTTTTTTCATCCATAGTTTTAATTTCCTTTTCACGTTTTGATTATTATATCATAAATCAAAATGAGAAGAAAAGAACCGTCCCCAATTGACGATTTTGCATAAAAAATCGGAGGGATGCACTTTACCATCCCTCCGAAAAAAAGATTTAAAAATTATTTTTAATCTATAAAAAGCACCTTATTTCTGGCAGAGGAAAATTCTCTCTGCACTATTGGACGGGTTGATCGCGGTGTACTCGGTCAACCACAAAACCATTACCTTTGACGCAGCCTCATAGTCGGTTATCTGACCTAGAAGCTTCTCCATCTGAGCCGACTTACTACTATCGTAGTTAATCAGCATCAGCCTGCCACTTTCTCCTACAGCGGAGTTAATGGCATATTGGAACCGCTCCTCGGGAGTTCCAGTACCTGAGAAATCCATAGCGAAGTTCCCAGCGTACTTAACAAACTCCGACTTCAGCATGTCGAACATATCCTTCCCGTACAGGTCGGAAATGCTCGTCCCAAGGCTAGCCTTGAAATCACGCGTCTTGCTAACTGTGTAGTTGGGGAGCACGTAATTACCCATCGTAGCCTTGGAAGTTTCCTTCCTCATAACCTCCAAGCGATAGTTGGTCGCTTTGGTGGTTTCAGGCGTGGGAGCAGTCGTGGGCTTGGGGGTAGCAGTGGGCTTCGGCGTGGCAGTTGCTTCTTTCGAAGACGAACCGGAATCACTACTTCCACCTTCCTGCTTGGACTGGTCTGTTACCTTCACCGCCGGAGCGTTCTCCGCCGGTATTACCCATTTCTCCCCGTCCATTACAAAGAAGAACGGGTACTCAACGGGTGCCGGGGTTGCGGTAGGCTCGGGAGTCGGCGTAGGTGTTGCCATTTCTTCAGGCTTTTCAGCCGCAAAGCTGACAACCTTACCATCTGGCATCAACCAATACTTGGTCCCATTCTCGTCTTCGCTGAGATACTGGGGCTCTTGGCTGACTTCCTGGGTCTTTTCAGGCTCAGGAGTGGGCGTAGCCGTCACCTTTTCAGGTTCCGGCCGCTGAGTTTCCTTCGTTGCCACCTGGGTAGGTGTAGGAGCCTTGGTGGGCACCGGCGTGGGCGTTGCTGCAGACTTTGTAGTCTGAGCAGTGGCCTTGACCGCCGTTTCTTCCTTTTCGGACACCTCAGCTACCTGAGTAGCTGTAGGTGCAGGGGACGCGGCAGATTCGTCTGCCTTGTTCTGCGTAGCGAAGTAGACGCCTCCAACAACGCAAGCAAGTACCAGAAGCGTAGCGAGTAACTTCTTCATGAGTCCTTTCCTCCTAAATTTGTTGAAAAATGGCCTGTCCGCAGTGTATAGGTATAACGCCTTATCACTCCTCTCATAATGTATTGCGAACAACAAAATTATAACACATTATGTCAACATTTTCAAGGTTTCCATAAAATTTTTAGCAAAAAAAAAGCGCCCAAAGGGCGCTTTTTTTAACACGGAATCAAAAAACTATTAATCGCTATCTATTACTCTCTCAAGTTTTGATGTTATTTTTACGATTTTATCGTCTTCATAGTTAACTAAGTAACCATTTTTGATAAATTCCGCCAAATTTGCGTTAGGAAAATCATCTTCAAGTTGATTTATTGGCATATATGCTAAGATTTCATACCAACCTGTTCCATAAGCTTCAGTAGTACCAGATGTTGATTTATCAACATACATATAGCATCTCTGGCCAGGAGATGCATCAAAAAGTGCTTCTCCATAATAATTTGTAATTGTGCCGGCTTCTTTTAAACCCTTAGTTTTTTCTATGAAATAATAGTACAAATACTGCTCTATGAAGTCGTTATCATCTAAAGAAATAACTTGTTCTCTCGGGTAATTAACTAGATAGCTTCCCTTGGCATTTTTAACTCCTATTTCTGAAAGAGCTTCTGGATTTAGCAAGTACCAATCTTTTGCTTCTATTTGACCATTTGCAAGAGTTGGTGATATTTGTCCAATATATGTCTCTCCTAAAGGAGTAACAGAACCTTGCATTCTAACTTCAGCTTCACGTCTTTGAATTGCCTCTCTAACAGTTTCTATCATTTGTTCGCTAGCCATGCCACTTGCATTAGAAATAAGCTTGTTTCCAGCTAAAAGACTGACTGTGGCAATGATAATAATGATGATAATCATTACAACAACTGTTATAAGAGTAATACCTTTGTTATTCATTTTACTTCCTCCAATTCTTATGGCGCCCAATGGGCGCCGCTACGAAAACATATTGTATTTTGCAAATGATTGATGTATAGTCTTGCCGAAGGGACAGTTAGGAGTCTAACATGCAAAAATCTTTATCTTATGTTTTTTTATTTCAAATCGTTCTTTCGATTGTTATTTCTGTAATTATTATCCCACACATTGCCAATAGTTTAGAACAAAGCGGCGTAAAAGTTGAATTAACGTCTTCGAGTGGTTCTTTTTCTTTTGATAATATCTCAAGTAGTTCAAACACCAACTATTGTTGGCCATCTCCCGGCTATAAAACTATCACGTCTTATTATGGCTATAGAAAAGCGCCTACCGGAGGAGCTTCGACCTTTCATGGCGGAATCGACATTGGAGCCGCACAAGGATCAAAGATTGTGGCCATTCAAGACGGAGTGGTAAGTTTTGTGGGATGGTGTGGTGCTAACGGCTACACAGTCAAGATTAAGCATGCTAATAATGTTGAGAGCACTTATGGTCATGTAAATCCAAACTTTATTGTAAAAGTCGGTGACAGTGTAACTAAGGGAACTCATATAGCAAATGTTGGTCCAAAGTATGTTGCTAAAAAATCTTATACAACTTACAAAGATGATAATGGAAATGCAACTAATGGAGCAACAACTGGGCCACACCTTCACTTAGCAATTTCAATTAAAGGTAAAAGAGTTGATCCTCAAAAATTGTTTTAGTCTTCTATGTTTAAATAAGACTCAACTATGCTAGAAAGCTTATCTAATGAGTTTAATCCAACAACTCTCTCCTTTTCTTCTCCATCTTTGTAGAAAATAAGCGTAGGAATCGAGTTAATGTTGTTCATAGTTGTAAAGTTAGTTGATTCATCAGCATTAATTTTATAAACTTGCAAGTCTTTATATTTTTTATCTAATTCAGCAAGAACTGGAGCAAGCATCTGACATGGCATACACCAGTCAGCATACACGTCTAAAATCATAAGCCTTTGTGAATTAGCAACTATTTCTTGATTAATCATGTCTTCATCGATAAAGTGTATCATTAAAAACCTCCTATAAAACATTATTCTACACTTTAATTATTACACTTTATTATTTTTTAATCAAGTAATATAATAGTTTTTGTAAAGGAGGAATTTTTGCCTATGGATAATCGCCCAATAGCTCTTTTTGATTCAGGCCTTGGTGGACTTACGGTTTTACAAAAACTTAAAGAATTAATGCCTAACGAAAACTTTATATATTTCGGTGATACTGCTAGAGTGCCTTATGGTTCCAAATCAAAAGAAACAATTATAAATTACTCAAAAGAGATTACTTCATTTTTAGAAAAGCAAACTGCAAAGTTAATAATCATTGCTTGTGGAACCGCAAGTAGCTTGGCTTATGAAGAACTATTAAAAAACTTTAAAACGCCGATAATGAATGTGATTGCTCCTACTACCAAAAACATCAAATCAAAATCAGTTGGAGTAATAGCTACAAAAGCTACTATTAAGAGCAAAGCTTGGGAGACTGCGCTTAAAAAACGTCACAAAAGCATTAACGTTATTTCTAAAGCATGTCCTCTATTCGTTCCAATCGTTGAAGAAAGCTTAGCCAATTCTCCACTTGCAGATGAAGTTATTGATTTATACTTAGCAGATTTTAAAAAGAAACCAATAGATAGCTTAATCTTAGGATGCACTCACTACCCTATATTGATTGAAAAAATTAAATCATACTTAGGAAAGAAAGTTAACGTGATAAATATAAATGAATATTGTGCTAAAGAAGCCAAATCATTTTTGAAAGAAAATCACATGGAAGCTAAAGCAAACAAAAACCCTAGTTTAGTAGCTTTTGTAACTGATGATGTTAGCGGATTTAAAAAGAATGCAAATATCTTTTGCAATATAAAGTTTGACAAAGTTTCAAAAGCAAATTTATAAACACAAAAAACCTCAAGCAAAATGCTTGAGGTTTTTAAAGCTTCAAATTTTATTTATTTAACAAATAAAGCTTGAGCAATGATAACTACTGCTTGGCAAATTGCTATACCAATAAGAGCAGTCATAATTCCGTTCTTAACGCCTTCTGTTGTTTTAACGCCTTCTCCTTCAGAGCTAGCATTTTTAGAAGTAGAAATGTATCTTCCTGTGTAGATAGCAAATATAGCTAAACATACGAAAGAAAGAATTTCAGCAACTAAAGAAACCCAATCAGCTAAGCTGTTTTGAACAGCAATTGGATTTGCAGCTAGAGCTACAGAACTAACACCAGCGAACATAGCGGTAAGTACTCCAACTTTTTTGATATTTTTCATTGCAATAACCTCCTCTTTAGTATAAAGTGCGCTTACTTGAATCACGCAACATATAATACTTTTCTAATCAAATTCATTTTAGCAAAATAATCACTCAAAAAAAGCTATTTCACAGTTTTTTAATATATTTGAAATAAAGTTGTTACAAAAAACCGAGCAAAAAGAAACAGTCTAATCATTGTTAAAAATGTATTGACACACAAAATAATAATACTTATACTAATACTTGTGTTGATAAACATTCCTCTTTAGCTCAGTTGGTAGAGCGCTCGGCTGTTAACCGATAGGTCGTAGGTTCGAGTCCTACAAGGGGAGCCAAAAAAATGGTGGTCTTACGACCACCATTTTTTTATTTAAACAAGTTCTTAAGAATTTTGTTTAGTCCTTTATCGATTACTTTATTTGCAGTTTTATTAACAACTTTCTTTCCAAGTTTATTTAAAGGATCATTTGCCTTTTTCTTTTCTTCTTCCTTCTTCTTTTTAGCCTCTTCCTTTTCTTTTGCAATTCTAGCTTTTTCTTCTTCTTTTTCTTTGGCTATACGAGCTTTTTCTGCCTCTTTTTCTTCTTTCTCTTTTTGCTTAGCTTCTAGCTCTGCTTGTTTCTTTTCTTCTGCTTCTTTCTTCTCTTTTTCTTTTTGTTCGGCAGCTAATCTTTCTTGTTCTTGTTTATCGCTAACTTCTTGTGTTATTTGTTCAAATGCAGATTCTCTATCTACTGCTTCTTCATACTTTCCATTAAATGGACTTCTTGCCAAGCACATAAGTCTTGTAGCTCCATCAATTGACCCCATATCACTTTGTGGTGGAAGTATAGTTGCTTTTTCAACAACTGTTGGTTCACCTTTTTCATTAGCAAATGAAATTAATGCTTCACCTGTTCCTAATCCTAGTATTGCTTCTTCAGTATCAAACTCTGGATTAACCCTAAATGATTGTGCAACTGCT
>JAEEGL010811317.1_pt1 | contig 17487 bp, 12 predicted proteins | sample 9134231 | NCBI WGS metagenome assembly JAEEGL01 (sample SAMN16246548, study PRJNA631951) | gut metagenome | biome: gut microbiome; feature: rumen; material: fiber-attached | host: Bos | place: Iran: Karaj | collected 2018-10 | reverse complement strand
TATAGGGATGATTATACTGAAAAAGATTTAAATGATCCTAATTATTTTCCTAAGGATCCACTTATTAATAGTGCTAAAGGAGAAAATACTGCTTTGATTCCTGCTGATAATGCTCCTGGAGCTTTTGATACTACTTATAAGAAAGATTATATTAAGTATCCTGGGGATATGTGTGAATTGAGGAAGTATTTAAATGCTAGAGGAATGAGGTATTTGGTTATTTAAAAAAATTTTTTTTTTTATTTTTTTTTTTTTTTGATTTTGAGGCTTTTTACTATTGTAATAAAATTAAAAAAATTAAAAGAAATATTATTAAACTTTCTATAATTTATATTGTATTATTCAATTTTTATAAAAATGAATTTTAATATAATTTAAATTTAAATAATAATTAATTAAATTTAATTAAATTTTTATTTAGTTTATTTGATTATTGAAAATGGAAAGGTAGATGAAACAGGGAGACTTTCACCTGGTTCGACAAACATTTTTGTCCGTTCTACTTTTATAGGAGATATATTTTTGCCTATCTGAGCAATACAACCTCTGATAACTTTATCAGATATGTGAAAATTGATATCATTTCCTACTTATAATATATTATATTTTCAGCTTTCAAAAATTTGAGAAGTTCTATCAACTCAATATATTTTTTGGGATAGCCTATATATCGGCTTTCCTACTTATTTTAAATGTTGTCCAATATGAAATTTTTAACTTTAAAATAACTTCCATAGCAAGCATCTCCTGTTTTCATTGAAAATATATTATATACTATAGACTCTAATGAATCAAATTATATTGAATATTTTTATAACTGTTGTTAAAATATCCCTATGAATAACAATGATTTTATAGGAGTTTTTGACTCTGGATTTGGCGGATTGCCAGTTTTGAAAGGATTGATTGAAAAACTGCCAAATGGAAACTATATATTTTCAAAATAAAAAATCATTAAAATATAAAAAAATTAAAATTATTTTAAAAAATAAATTTCTTTAAAATGAAGTATTCAAAAACTTATAAAATAATTAAAAGGAATTTATTGACAGAAAATAAAGGAAATATTCCTTTATTTAAAACTAATTCAAAGCAAAAAGATAATAATCAATTTAAATTGAATAATCAAAAATTATTAATTCCTTTTAAAATTAATAGATTAAATCTAAATGAAAAAAATTCTTTAGATAGAAATTCAATTCTACAAAAAAATAGAACTTTAGAGAAGAAAAATTCTATTTTATATGAAAATTTAACAGAAAGAAATGAATTCAAAAAAGTTCCAGATTTGAATTCAAACTATTTTACTAAAAATCCAAGACTATTTAAAATTAAAAAAAATAAATATATGACATTATTACCAATTAAAAAGTTAGAAAATAATAAAGAAAATGCTAACAATAATATAAATCAAAAAAATAAAAAAAGAGTTTGTTCAGCGATAATTCAAAATAAAAATTTAGAAAAAAATTTACTTAAATATAAAATACAAAAAAATAAAAAAAAAATATCATTTTCAAACCCAATAATTTCTGAATCAATTTCTAATGCTAAAATTAATAAAAAAAATAAACAACATAAATATCATAATTCATATTCTAAAAGAGAGCTTGAATTATTAGATAATCCAGATAGTTTTTTTTTCCAATTATATCATGGTACAAAAGAAATTGAAAAGAATTATATAAATAATTTTAAATTGAAAAAAGATGAAAAAATAAGAGAATATAGGAAATTTATTAAAAAAGATGAAGAAGAAGCAAATAAACAATTATTTTTATTAAAGAAAGATATTGGAATAGGAAATGATGAAAAATTATATGGAAAAATAATAAGTTCAAATACATTTTTAGACTTAAAAATAAAAATTGTATAATAATAAAAAAAAAAAAACAAAAAAAAATAATTAAAAATAAATAATACATAAAAATAATAAAAAACATAAAAAAAATCATACAAAAAAAAAAAAAAAAAAGTATCCAAAAAAAATATTTAAATTAAATAAAATATAATAAATAAACCAAAATATCAAAATAAAAAATAAAAAAAATAAAATGATATCCTCATCAAAAAAATTCATAGGAGAATTCATAGGAACATTCCTCCTATGTTACATAGGTTGTGGTGGTTGTGTATTAACATCATCAACACCTCAAATGGGTCCAATTCTTTTTGTATTCCTTATAATAGGTTTAGCATCAGCATTTGGTCCAATAAGTGGAGCCCATTTAAATCCATCAGTATCATTAGTAATGCTTCTAACAAATAAAATGACAATAGTAGAATTTGTATATTATCTCTGTGCTCAATTCACAGGAGCATTCTCAGGTTTCTATTTCTTATATCTTTTATTATTATCAACAACAAATGGTAAAGTCACGAACTTAGCTTGTAATGGTTATGGAAATTTATCACAATATCATATTTCAGCTTCTGTTGCTTGTTTAGTTGAATGTATTATTACTTGCTTTTTCACTTTTGTTATTTTAGTTGCTTCTAATAATCCTGCTGTTGGTGCTAAAGCTCCTTTTATTATTGGTGGTACTCTTGGAGCTATTGCTTTCTTTAGTGGAGGATTAACTGGTGGGAGTATGAATCCTGCTAGAAGTCTTGCTCCTGCTATTATTATGGGGGGTGAACCTTTGAGACAAGTTTGGGTATTTATGATCTTTCCTATGGTTGGTGCTTTCATTGCTGCTTATTTATATATGTTTTTACTTGGTGGAGAAAAAAAAGATGAAAAAAAAGAGAATTATATTGAAATGAAAGATAAAGAATAAATTAGGTTTTTCTTTTTTTCATTTTTTTATTGTTTTTTTTTGTTTTTAGGGATTTTTATTTTTGTTTTTTTTATTTAATGGTTAATAATTTAAGAATTTTTTTTATATTTTTTTTTTTTTTTGATTATAATATTTAAATTATATATAAAGATTTTTATCTTTATTTTTTATAATTAATAACAATATATGAATTTAATAATTATTTTTAATAATATATTTAATTGATATTTCCTTTTGAAATAATATAAAAAAATGGATTCTGAATTAGTATCTAATACAAATATAAAGGATATTGTATATATCCATCATAATAATCCTCAAATACCAAAACCTAAATTTTCCTTTACTCCAATTGAAACAAATATATTTAATGTAAATTTCAACGAAGGAGAAATAGTATCAATGTCTGATGACAAAAAAACAGCATCAAAAAAATCTAATCAAGATATATCAAATACAAATTCAATAACATCGAAAGAAAATAAAATATCAAATGATTCATTAAATACAACAAAAGAAGATTCATATAAAAAATTAAATTCAATTATAAAAAATATAAAAGAAGAAAATAAAGAGTCATTAAAAAGAACATCATCATCAATTGATGAAATATCATTAAAAGTACATAAAAATTGTCATGCCAGAAGATTATTTACTCCTTCAACATATACAATTCCAAAAAAAATGTTTCATAGACCTTTACCAAAGAAAACATTATCATCTCAAAATTTAAATCTGAATCAAATAGAAATTAAATCATTATCAAATATGGAAGATATATCAAATTTTTATTCATATACTGAAAAATGTTTTCAATTAATCCCTGAAATAGAAAAATCAAATTTAATAAATAAATGTAACCCTATTAATTTTCCTTTTGAAAACATTGTTAATGAAGGGAAAAAAAGAATAGTAATATTTGATTTAGATGAAACTTTAGTTCATTGTCAAGCAAAAAATATTGAAGAATGTCAATTTCAAATAAGTGTAAATTTACCATCAAAAAAAAAGGGAAATATAGGAGTTAATATAAGACCAAATTGGAAAAAAGCATTAAATTTAATTAAAGACAAATACATTATTATAGTTTTTACTGCAAGTCATCAAACTTATGCAGATGCTGTTCTTGATTTTATGGATCCTGGAAAAAAATATTTTCCTTATAGATTATATAGAAATAATTGTACTACTGTAAAAGTTAATGGAAAAGAAATTTATATTAAAGATTTAAGTCTTTTTAAAAATATAAATTTAAAAGATATTATTATTATTGATAATTCTGTAGTATCATTCACTTATGATTTAAATAATGGAATTCCTATTTTACCTTATTATAATTCAGTTCAAGATAATGAATTATTATGTTTAGCTTGTTATTTAAATGGAATTTTTGAATATAATGATTTAAGAGAAGCAAATAAGAAATTTATTAAGTTGGAATATTATAAAAATAAAGCTATTGATAATTTAACTGTTGATGAAGAAGAAGAAGATGAAGAAGAATATGAAGATGATGATTTGGAAATAAATAATAAGATTTCAAAGAAATATTCTTCTAAACGGATTAGAAAATTTAATGGAAATAATGATAATTATGTAAATTTAGGAACAATGGTAATTAATGGAAGTAATATCGAAAAAGTTTCAATATATAATAATTCAAATCTTAGTAAAAAAGGTGTTATGAGTTACTCAAAAGAATTAAAAGAAGATATGAAATCTTTTCGAATTTTATTTAATAAAGATTTCAATATTCTTCAGAAGAAAAATTATCTTTAATTATAAAAAATTTTTCCCATTTATTTGTTTATAATTTGGTTTAGATGTTTTAATTTTATTTTGTAATCGATATATAATTTGTTTTATAAATAATAAAAATAATATTTTTGATAATATTATAGAGAAAAATAAGTTGGATGATATATGTTCTCAATAAATATATTTAAAACGTATAAAATTGTAAAAAATGATTTATTTATAATATATATTTTATAACTTAAAACAGACAAATATATTATTATTTTTATTATTAATTTACAATAAATTAAAAAATATTTTTGGATTTGTAATATTTAATATATAGATTTAAAATAATTTGAAATAATTTTTTTTACTTTAATTTTTATTTATTAATTATTATTTATAATTACAATGCCAGGTAACAAATCAAATTATTTATATGAAAATAAATTCAGAGATAAAATTGAATTTAATAAAAACATTAATAAAACAAAAAAAGTAACTTTTTATCCAACAGTGAAGGTTATAAAAGTTGAATGCTTTAAGAGATATAATTAAAAAAAATTACAAAATTAATTATATTTAATTTAGAAAATGAATATAAATATTAAATTCGTTTTAATGGATCAACCATTGGAGAATATAGAAAAAAAATTTATTTATTAATTAAATCAATTTTGTAAATTTTATCTAATATATTAAAGACAAAGAATGTTAAAAAAGATTTTGTTAATTTATTTATTTGTTAAAATAGAAATATACAAAAATATATATTTAATAATTTAATTTATATAAAAATATAGAAAAATCAAAATAATTATAATATAATCACTAAATAAATTTTAATTTATAAATATTTATATTTTTTAGAACTTATATTCTATTATGAAATAAGAAAAATAATTTTTAATTATATCATATCATCATTAACCATTTAATCATTTGAATTTGTAGAATAATTAATTTTAACCAATGGAAAATGATTTAAAATATTATTACAATAATTTTGACAATTCTGATTAATAATATCATATTTATTAGGAAGTCTTCTAATATAATTTATAATATGTTGAATTAAAATACCAACTTTAGGAATCCAAATATCTCTAATTTCATAATTTTTAGTATTTCTATTCATTGAACAAAAAGACGAAATTCTATAAACTGCATCTTCATAAGAAAAAGCATTTTGAAAAGTAATAGGATAAGTTTGTGTAACAAAAATTCTTTTTCCAATAGTTTTTATTATTAATCCTTCATGAAAAGGAGAATTTCCAGTAACATAAATAACATTAGAAATTGCTTGTAAATGAATATTATCAAAAAACGGAATTCTAATTCTTCTAATTTCTATAATAGTATCATTTAATTGTTCATTTGATAAAAAATCAATATTTAAGGCTTCTCCAGATCTAGATAAAGTTCTAATAATTGAATCTTTCCCAAAAGAAGAAGAACCACTTGAACCCATAATTACTTTTTTTTATATTTAAAATAATAATAATATTAATAATATAATTTAAATTTTCAAATTTATTATAAAAAATTCAAATTTCAAAAAATAAATAAATAAATGTCTATTTTTTATTATCCATCATATTCATAGGATTCATCATAGGAAAAGAATAAGGATTTTGAGCATAAGGATATTCTTGAGCATCATTATTCATATTTTGAAAATTTTGCATCATATAAGGAGGATAATAAGAATAATTCATATTATTAAAATTATTAACTTTATCTTTATCAATTGTATTATTTTCTGGAATATAAGGAACCATCATATAATAAATTGGTTGATTTGGATTTTTTGGATCAATTTGCATCATTGTCATTGGTTTAAAATTATTATAATACATTTGATATGGATAATTCATTCTTTGATTTTGCATTTGAGGAATTTGATTTTGAGTTAATGGAATATTACTTTGAATACTATTGTTTTGATTTTGATTTTTATTTGAATTATTTATATTTGAATTATTTAAATTTGAATTTTTTATCTTTTGATCTATGTTTATTGTTTGATTGTTTTCTATTTTATATGATTCAGGTTTTTTTTGTTGTTTTTCTATTAAAATATTTTCTGCTTGAACGGGTTGGAAATCTGTTTGAGTTATTTCTGTTGTTGTTTCTATTTTTGGAATTTCTGTTTCTTTTTGTTCTATTTCTCTTGTTTTGTTATTGGCTCTTAATATTTTTTTTTCTTCTTTTATTTCATTTTCTTCTTTTGGTTCTACATTTACTTTCCTTTTTTTTATTTTTCTTTCTTTATTTTCTTTTATTTCTTCTTTTTCAATTTCTATTTCTTTTCTTTCTTCAATTGGGTTATTTTCTTCAATTTTTGTTTCTTCTATTTTTGGTTCTTCTGTATTTACTTCTGGTAATTCTACTGCATTAGTGTATTTTTTTTTTCTATAATTTCTTTTTGAATTGTAATAATTATTATTGTAATAATTTTTATTATAATAATAATTATCATAATAATTATTATCATAATAATTATTATTATAATATCTGTTGCTACTTCTGTAATTATTATAATAATTCTTATTATTATAATAACCATAATTATAATTTGAATCATAATCATAATCATTATTATTATTTTCATTTTTATTTATTTCTTTATTATCTTTTTGATTATTATTATTATTATTTTTGTAAAATCTTTTTTTCCTTTCTTTTGTATTTTTTTTTTTTTTATCTAAAAAAAATATTAAAATTAAATAATATTAATTTACTTTTAGTAACTTCATGCCATTGATATTCTTCACCTTTACTAGCAATTTTTAGCAATTCTTTTAATTCTTCTTTAATTTTATTTTCATTATTGTCAAATTTAACCATTAATTGATAAATTTCATCATCATCAAATAAATTTCCAGAAAATTTTTTATAATAATCAAGAGCCTCTAATTCTTCTTTTGTGTACTCTTCTGCATCTAATATTCCTTCTGGTGTATTTGTTTGAGTTGACTTCTTCATTTATTTAAATATGATTAAAAGTTAATTCCAGAATAAATAATTATTAATTTATTAAATTATTTAAATCAATAAATCAAAATATTATTTTCATATTTTTAATAAAATATTTAAAAATTAAATAAATGAAATATAATGATGATATTCTTAGTTTAATTTCTGGAGATTTGAATTTATCTAATAATAATCATAAAATAAGTTTTATTCAATATATAAAAGAAAAAATTGGAAATTATTTATTTCCTTTATTTTATTATTTATTTATGTTTCAAGTTGAAAGAAAATCAATTGATTTACTTTGTATTATAATTGAAACAATTCAATTATTATCTTTTCCTTTTAATTATAGAGTAAGTAAATTTTATATTTAAATTTAATTAGTTTAAAAATATTTGGAAAGGTGGAAGATTTTTTGTTAGATTATCAAATTTAATTCAATATACAAGAATATATCCATTTTTAGAAGATCATTATTGTTTTTATACTTGTGTATTTAATCTAATTATTATTGTTTATGTTTTACTAATATTTATGATAATTTATTCTTCTTATAAAATCAAAAATAATAAATTAACAAAAAATTGGATGTTAATAAGTTTAAATTTAACTTTTTCTTCAATTGGAAAAATAACATATTCACCATTTATTTCTATATTATTATCAATTTTTCCATGTAAAAATGATGTTGTTTATATTTTAAAAAATATGGAATGTAATAGTAATTTACATAAAAATTATAAAATTATATCAATCATTATCTTAACTATTTATATACCTTCTAATATCTTATTTATTTATTGTTATATTCATTTAATTAAAAATAGACATCAAAAATTTACTAAAAGAACTAGTTTTCCTGATGTTTATATGTATTTATTAAATGTTATTTTTTGTTTGTTTTATTGTCTAAAAATTAATTTTTTTAATGGATATACTTTATTTATAGGAACTATATTATCAATTTTTATTTTTTTTCAATATTTTTATTATAAACCAATATGTGATGAGTATCCTATGAAATTGACATTAATTAAAGTTTCTATTTTTGCTTTTACAAATATATTATTAAATTTCCTTTATTTTTCAAGAAAATATAATTTCAATGGTGGAATGGTCATTTTTTTTATTGGTATAATTTTTATTATAACTTATTATTTAATTCCTATAAGTGATACATTTGAAATGGAAGAAATACTTAAATTACCATATAATGTTAATAATCCTACAAAATATTGTTTATTATTGGAAATTTTAAGTAAAATTTTATTGAATATTCACAAAAAAAGAAATGAATATTTATTTCTTGAAACATATATTAATTATCATAATGTAACATGCCTAAATAAAAAAAATTGTGAATTGAAAAAATATTTAGAATCTGATTATAAAGATTTTTTTTTTGCTTATCAACATATTAATATTTTATTTAAATATGGGATTAATAAATGGAAAAATTATATTCGAATTCATTTATTATATGTTGAATTTTTATTTAAAAATATGGAGAAAATCAATAAAGCTAAAAGAGTTTTATTTTCAATTAAAGAGAATTGTAATACATCATTCTTAGATGATTTTTATATTTTTCAATTAGAAAAAATGTTAGAAGGAAATATTAATTTATTAGAAACAAATTCAACATCTTTATTAACAGAAATGCAATTTATAAATAAAAAAAATATTTTTATTCAAAATATAAAAGATGCTATTGTAAATTATATTTTATTTTGGAATTTGTTATTATCATCACATAAAGATATTACTCATGGTTTAGGAAAATTAACTGACATTGGGAATAAAATTTCAAAATTAAATGATAAAATAAAAAAAAATTATTCAAAATTATTTCAAGCAAATAGTAAAGATAAAAGTCTTATAACAATGTATAATTTATATAAATATGAAATATTAAATTTTAAAAAATATATTCCCTATAATCAAGATAATATTAATCAGGAAAATAATTCTAAATTTTTTCTTTTTAAAGAAAATTCTGGAATAATTGAAATCATTGAAAATAATCGTCAAAGTAAAATATTAATTATTTCAGCAAATTTTGAAAATTTTTGTAAAATTATAAATGTCTCATTAAGTACTTGTTTATTTTTTGGATTAACAAAAGAAGAATTAATTGGTAAAAGTTTAAGTATTCTTATTCCAGATTTCATATTTAAACCACATAATGATGTTATGTTATCATTTTCAAATGAATTTTATCAAAAAAGAAAATATAATGGATTAAATAAAAATAAACTTGTTTTTCAAAATCTTCCTCATTTTGGGATAAATAAAGCAAGAATGTTAGTTTGTTTTTATATGGATATTATTTTTCATTATGACGAAAATGGACATATGAGTTTTATTTTAAAATTAAATGATATAAGAGAAAATGATGATAATAATTATATTCTAACAAATTCAGATTTTCATATTGAAAATTTTTCTGTGAATGGAATAAAAAATCTTGGTTTAAAAAGAAAATTTATTAATGGAAATATTGATATTTTTAATCATATTAATCAATTTCATGAAGATTATATAAATAAAATAGTTAATAGTTCACATCATAAAAAAATAAGTTCACTTCAATTAAAAAAAGAAATAATATCTGTTTATATGTCAGGAAATAAAATTATAAATTGGACAGTTCAACCCGTTAAAGCTAATAAATTTTTTCAAAATTCAATGAGTATATTAAAAAAATTTCCTAAATTTGATATTACAAAATTTTCAAATTTAGATATTCAGCATAATAATAATACAAATAAAATGGAAAATATAAATAAAAATATAATTAATGATAATAACAATGTAGATACAAAACAAAATAATTTAACTCAAATTTTAAAAGCACCTTTAAGTGAAACATTCCTTTCAGAATTTCATTTTTCAAAAAAAATGAATTCATCTGGATTTTCAGATACTCAAGATTTTACTAGAAATACAAAATTTAGAATTAGTATTAAAGAAATTAAATTTAAAGAAAAAACTTTTGCATATGTTTTTATACTAAAAGAATATCAAGAAAATTCAAATTCATCTATTATGGAAAATTCAGAAAATCAAAAAATTAGAATTATACAAAGAATGGGACAAATAAAAGAAAATGAAGAAGAAATTGAATTTGATTTTAATAAAAATTACAAAATACAATCACCAAATAAAAAAGATTTTTTATTAATAGGAAAAGGTTTTAATGAAGGATTTTTACCAAAGAAAAATAATAAATTTATAATTGATATACAAAGAAGAAAATATATTCAAATAAAAAATAATGATGAAAATATAAAGAAAAATTATAGAGAAGAAATACAAAAAGCAGCATTAAAAAAAGTAAATGAAATAAATAAAATATATAAAAATTCAGATGATGAAGAAGAAGAAGAAGAAGATGATGAAGAAGATGAAGAAGATTCTGAAATATCAAATTCAAATAATGAAAAAGCAATGAATATAAAAATGATTAAAACAATTAAAGCTGAAATTAAAAGAGATTCTATTCAAAATAAAAATCAAAATGAATTAAAACCATTATTTAGAAAAAGAACAACTAGAAGTTCAAAAAGAAATAATGAAATAATTAGTCCAAGAGAACTTTATATAAAAGGAAAATATTATGAAATTAAATATCGTAATATTCATTATTTTGTTTTTGATTTTAATAAAGGAACTCCTATTGAAATAAATGGAACTGAATTTATGAAATCTCAAGTTTTAAAAAGAATTGAAGATGAAAATCATGATATTATTACTCCTAAAATTTTTAAAAAAATTGATTCAAAAAATAATAAAAAAATATTATTTAGAAAATCTACAACATTAAAAAATGAATTAATTGCTCAAGTAAATAAAACTTATGTTAAGAATGTTTTATCTAAAGAAATGTTACAGAAACAAATAGAATATGCAATTAAAAAACAAGATACACAAAAATCAGTTTATCATATTAAGTTAATTTCATATATAATAATTTTTTGTTTATTAATTGAAATAATATCATTAATATTATTTCTTTATTATTGGTTAAATGATATTGATATACATTTAAAATTAATAAAAGAAGCAAATTCATATTTTTCATATATTATTTTTTCATCACATGCAATAAGAGAATTAACTCTTTTATCAAATGAAAATTATACAAATTATTGGGGAAATAAAACTTATTATTCAAATTTTTATAAAAATTTATTATCAATATTTTATCAAAATTTAATAGAAAGTAGTCATATTGTTTCAAGTCTTATTTCTTATATTGAGTCATCAAATTTTGATAAAATTTTCCGAAATTCAGTAGAAATTAATTTTTTAGATGGTTTAAATGAAAATTTAATAATTAATGGAACTTATTCTGGTGTTCAATCTTATTTTGAAAGTTGTTTACATATAATAACAAGATTAGATCAAAATAGTATTATTCCTTTAAATATGAATGTTTATTTCTTTTTATCTAATTCATTTAATGTGATAAGTGATTATTCAGAAAATGAATTTAATATTTATGAAAAAGAATTATTTGATAAATATAAACAAAAATTAACTTTAATGTTAATTATGCTTTGTTTTCTTTATATAGTAAATATTTTACTATTTATTCTTTTTAAAAATTTTTTTGTTATAATTATAGAAAAAAGGGAAAGTTATATAGAAATATTTTATTTAATTAATCCTAAATTAATATCTGAGTCTTTAGAAAAATGTGAAAAATTTTTACAAAAATTAAACATTAAAAAATCGAATTTTGAAAATATTGAAAGTATTTCAATGACAAGTAGTTCAAGTTTTAAAAATGAAAATGAATCTCTCAAAGATGAAAAAAATAATTTACTTGATTTTAATATTAATTTAATGAATAAAGATGATAAAACAAAAAATAAAAGTAAAAATTCATGTCATAAATATAGTTATTCAATTTGGGGATTTATGATAATTTTAACATTAATAACAATGACATTATTTGTTGTAATTCAATTTTTAGTTCATAAAAATTATAAAGATTCTCTTAAATTAACAAAAAATGTTATAACACAAGAATTAACAATTGTTATGTTATATAATATGTTAAGAGAATTTATTTTTGATAATACAAAAACCTTAAAAGGTATTAATTATGGTATATTTTTAGAAAATCAATTGACTTCATTTTATTTAAATATTGGTGGTCATTTAAAAGAAATAGAAAAATTAGTTTTAAATAGGAAGGATTTAATGAAAAAATATGAAACAATATTTTATGGTAATTTATGTAGTAATAATTCAACATTATTTTTTAAAGCTTTTATGCCAAATAAAAATTGTTCTACTTATGCAGGAAATTGTGTTATAAATGGATTAAAACAAGTAATTTTTTATTCTATAGAAAATATAAGATATATTTATTCTCAACATTTGGTCAGAAAAAAAATAATAGAACAATATAACTTTAAATATAATTTAACATTAAATGGTTTCAAAAATAATGAAGAATTATTATGGCCAAAAAATTCTTCATTAAATAATTTATATTTTTATAGTCATCCAATAAATGATTTTAATTTAAAAGAATTTAAAGAATTAAATTATTTATTATTATTTGTAATTTATCCTTATTTTTCTGAATTTTATCTGTTTGTAAGAGAAAATTCTTTTTTTTCAAAAAAAAATTTAATGATTTTATTTTTAAGTATTGGGTGTATTGTAATTGTTATTGAGTTTTTTGTTTTTTTTATTATTTGGAAAAGATATGAATTAGAGTTAAATAATAATATTTTTAAAACAAAAAAAATGTTAAGTATTATTCCTATCGAAACTCTTATTTATGTGAAAAATATTAATAAATTATTGGGAATTGAAGAAAATAAACAATTTGATAATAAAAATGAAGTTAATTGGAAATAAGTTTAAAATAAATTTTTATAAATAAATTAATTTTTATATTATAAGTAAAAAAGTATATTAATTTATTATTTATATTTATAATTATTTTTTTACATGATATAATATTATTTCTTTAATTTTATTATAATATTCAATTATTTTTTTTTTAAAAAATAAAAAGTCATAATCAATAACACTATTCTCAAGTTCATTTAAATGTGAAAAATGATTTTCAATATTATTTAAATCTTCAAAAGCATTTTTTGTTTTTTCCTTTTCATCATCTTCTAAATTTGAATTTTTAAGGATATCCTCAAATAATTTATTATAATATTCTTTATATATTTTACTTAAAATATAAATACTTTTAGAAATTTCTTCTAAATGAGTAATATTATTTCTTATTAATTCATCATCTAACATTATTTTATTAAATAATAATGAAAGAAGTTGTTGAAAATAATTATTAATTTCAATATCATCAAAAATAAATTGAATATTTGGTTGATTTTCCAATTTTAATTTTCCAATTATATAAATTATATCATTTATATCCATTAAAATATCAGAAATATTATTTAAATCATAAATTAAAATTATCATTTGAATTATTAATTTAATTTTAGATAAATCACAAATATTTGGAAATTCTTTAATAAAATCACAATAAATAATTTTCAATGCTGTAAATAAATTCTTAAATTTATTATAATATGCAAAAGTATCTTCTATACTTATACTAAAAATTAAATCACTTAAATTATTAAATACTAATTTCATTAAATTAAAATCTGAATTTAAAACAGTTGAAAATTGAATAATTTTATTTTTATAAAAATTTGAAAAAATTGTTATAAGATATGAAATTGGTAAAATTTGTAATTCATATTTTTCTTTTTCATCTTTAATTTCTTTAACCTGTCCAGCTAATTTATAATAATGTTGAATAATTTGAATATATATTGAAAATAGTTTAAATGGATTCATTGAACTAGGAGAAAATTGAATTCTATTTCCACAATTTTTGGTTATATTTTTTAATAATTTTAAAATATAAATTATAACTTTTATATTTTTTATATCTATCGACAAAAATATATTTTTTAAATCTTCCAATGATGGCATTAAAACATTTATCATATTTTCATAGTTTTTTGGTTCATTTATTGATGAGACTAATGAGTCAATTATATTTATTAAATAAGTTTTTTCTTTATTTTTTATTTTTAAAATTTCTCCATTTATAAATCCAATTTTCATAGTAAAAGGTAAAGATGTTTTAAAATATAAATAAAAAAAAGTTTGAAAAAAATGTTTTCTTAATTTGAAAGATAGGCAATCCGAATTATTTAACAAAAAAATAAATAATTGTTGAAGAGATTCAATTAATTCATTTTCTTTTAATATTATTTTACCAATATAAATCCTAAATTGACTTTCTTTAATATTATATGATTCTTCTATTATTATATTTGATTTAATTAAATTTAATGATTTAATTATTAAATTTTTATTATTATCTTGATTTGATTGAGATAACATTAAAATAATATTGATAAGATAACATAATAAATTACTTGAATTAGATGATTTCACACTTTCATTAACTGAATTAAAAACACTAAAAAAATTATTTTTAAGATATGGATTTAAAAAATGTTTGATGAAAAATTTGATAAAATGAATTAATGTTGTATTAAAAAGTGAATTATTAATTGGAAAAACAGTTTTTTTAATCATTGAAAAAATCAGACCAATAAATCTAGATATTAAAATTTCTTCTTCAGTTTCACTTTCAATTCTAATTAATGAGAAATTTGATATATTATTTTCATCAATTTTATTCACAATTTTTTCCTCTTGTAAAATATTATAATTATTTTTTAAAAGTTCACAACCAAATCTTATATGAAAACATAAATTAATAAAATTATTATTTTTGTCAGATTCATCAATTTTTAATAGAATTAAATTTATAATTTTTTCAAAAACTCCTTCTCCACATATTCCAAAAGAGGAAACAATATCATCAATATCCATAATAAAAAATGAATAATTTAAATCTAAAAAATCAGTTAAAATTTTAATTAAAGTTTCCTCAATTTTTACTTTTTTAATAGAATAATTTTTTATATTATGTGAAAAATATCCAAAAAATCTTAATAAATAAATAAATCCTTGCATTAAATCATTTTTTTTATTATTTTTAATTTCAAATAAAGTATCATTAGTAAATTCATATATATAATTAAAAAATGATGTATTATCTAATAAATCAGGATAAGAATAATTTTTTTTAAAATTATAAATCATTTCACAAATTAAAGTATGATGAATAAAACCTTTTTTATTAAATAATATATTCCCTAAACCATCTTGATATATTTTTAACAATTGAATTTTATTTATATCTAAATATACTACTTTCATAACAAGTAACTTTTTTAATAATTTTAATGAACTTGAACTTTTATTTAATATTTTTTCATTTGTAATTGAATTATCAGTTGTCATTGCTTTTAAAATTGATGAATATGTATCAAATAAATTTTGTGATAAATTACATAATACTTCAATATCTAATTTTTTATCTTTTAATCTTTTTCTATTATTTGGTATGAAAACTGGTTTAATTTCAAATTTTGAATAATTATCTTCTTTTGCATTTAAATCATCTTCATAATCCATACATTCATTTAAACATTTAGCAATTTTATTAATATATTCCATAAATTCTTCCATATTTTCAGTTTTAAGTTTATGTTGAAAAAGTGAAAAAAGAATAGTCATTGAATAATTAAATATTTGTAATAATGTACTATCTTTAAATTCAGAAATAACTTTTTGCATTTTATTAATTTGTATTGGATTATTTTTTATTCCATCAAATGATTGAAATTGATAAATTAATTCAGTAAAAATATCAAAAGGAATAATTAATGAAGGAGAAAAATCTTCATTTGTATAACTGAATATTGTATCATAAATATTTCTCATTTCACTTATTTGAGACCAATTTAATCTTACTATTCTACAAAGTAATTTAATCATTAAGTTATATATAACTTTCTTTTGTTGTGGAATTGAATTTATTTGAGTATTTAATGAATTATTTAAAGATGAATCTAAATTAAAAATGAGCGCCATTAAATTTGAATATATGTCTAATGTTTCAGTAGAAGATATTTGATTTGAATAATTAGTGAATAAAAAAAGTAATGCTTCAATTGAATAAAATTTTGCATTCATATCTTTTGATGTTATTAAAACTTCTTTAAATAATGAAATATTTTGAACTGAAACAAAATTATTTAAAGAAATATTTGAATTTGAGATTGAATTATTTATTGGTAATGAAAAAAAATTATTTAATTGAGTTTGTATTTCTAAAGGGAAATTTATTTGTTGAATTGAATGTATTTCATCTGATAATGTCATTGATGTATCATGACTTTTTGCATATGATGATGTTTGAGAAATAAGTGACATTTAATTTTAAATTATTTAATTTAAATTTTTAAATCTCTAAAATATTTTTTTTATTTAATTCTTTTAATTAAAACCAATTTTTAAATATTATTATATAATATTTGTAAAATAAAATAAGAATCTTAAAATAAATATTTTTTGAATAAACTAATTTTACAATTTCTCGAATAATTAAAACTAAAAATTTTTTTATTTTTTAAAACTTTTTTTTTGTAATTAACATTAAATTATATTATAATAGTTTATAATAAATTTATTATAAAAAAATATATAAAAACTTTTTTATCACTTTAAATATTGAATAAGCATTATAACACAATTTAATATAAAAAGAAGAAAAAATAATTTACAATAGTAATCCCTAACTATTCATTACTTTCAATTAATGAATAATATTATATTAATTATATATTGCTACTAAAATTATTTTTACTTTCTTCTTTACATTCATCTCCACTTAATTTATTACTTTTTTTTAATGGAACTTCTTCAATAGCATAATTAATACTAGGATGTACTTTCCATAAATTATTTTTACCTTTTAATTCAACAAAACAATTTTTTTTTGGTTCTAAATTAACAGTTAATTGTTCTGTTCCTTTTTTTTCTCCAACAAATTCAACATTTGAATTTTTTT
>JAEEGL015956791.1_pt1 | contig 17488 bp, 13 predicted proteins | sample 9134231 | NCBI WGS metagenome assembly JAEEGL01 (sample SAMN16246548, study PRJNA631951) | gut metagenome | biome: gut microbiome; feature: rumen; material: fiber-attached | host: Bos | place: Iran: Karaj | collected 2018-10 | reverse complement strand
TCCAGCGGAACGCCCAGTTCCTTGGCGGTCTCTTCGGAGTACTGGGTACGGGCAATGGCTTCGGGGTTGTTGGCAACGCCCTTGAATTCCACGAACTGGATCTTTCCGTCGCCGTTGACGTCGATCTTGGCGGGATCCTTCGCCCACAGATCAGCCAGGATTTCGCCCTGCATGTCGCCCGCTTCGCGCGGCAGCGTGCCGACGAAGAAGGAGCCGGAGTTCTTCACAACGGATTCGTAGGTCTCTTCAGACGGCGGAATGTTGTAGAACAGGAAGGGGATGCCCGCAGCGGTCAGTTTGTCGACCAGGGTCTGGCCGCCGGCCGGCTCTGCCAGGTTGATGATCACGAAGTCAGGCTTCTTGCTGATGGCCTGGTCGCACTGTTCGACCTGCTTGGCCATGTCGTCGCCAGCATCCTGCATGTCCAGGTTGATGGTGATTCCCAGTTCTTCTTCGGCAACAGCCTTCCACTTCATCATGCCCTGACGGACAGAGGAGCCGTAGGTGTCGTCAAATTTCCAGACGAGTACGGTGACGTTGAATTCCTTTTTCGCTTCATCCGCGAAAACCGCGGTGCAGCTCAGCACCATGATCAGTGCCAAAACCAGGGCTACCAGTTTCTTCATATAGAGATCCTCCTTTTTTGATTTTCCGGATGAACAATCCGGTTTGATACTGGCCATATTTTACACAAAAACAGGTCGTTTTGTAAATGGTTTTTTGTTTGTTTTAATCCGAAAAAGGTTGATTTTCCTGTTCTGAAATTGTTTTCGATGCTGCAAACGTTTACAGGCTCCGGCCCCGGAATCTCCGCCGGGAGCTGTGTTTCCGGTTCAGTTTTTTTCCATCAGTTCCTTCAGGTGATCCGGCTTTGAAGTGAAGCGGATCGTATAACCGTCCGCCTCGACGGCGGTCACCTTGGCATACACGTCAGCCTCGGCAATCTGGATCATCAGGTTATCCAGCCGGAACAGATGCCGGTCGGTTTTCATCCAGGCGTATTTCCCGTCCGCAGACATCCGGAAAAACTCTCCGTGGTAGGTTTCCTCCCCCACAACCTTGCCATTCAGGAGATGGAAGGGGTAAACGCCCCTGGAGGGCAGCTCTTCCCATTCAATTTTGTTTGACAGGCTGTTCAGATGCAGATCCTTCCCGATGCCGGCTATTTCAAAAACCTTCAGCTCGTCCCGTCCGCCCTTGGGTATGAAGCTGTTTTCGCCGGTCACGGTCACCCCCTCGGGAATCATCTTCAGGGTTTTTTCGGAAATATAAATCTGTCCCCCGGTGCTGAGGCTTTCCAGCCGTCCGGCCAGGTTGACGGTTTCTCCCATGCATCCGTATTTCATTTTGTGTTCCGACCCGATGTTGCCCACCACGGCCTGGCCGGTATGAATACCGATTCCCATTTCCAGTTCCGGATATCCCTTTTCCCGGTTCCAGGCATTCACTTTTTCCATGGCGTTCTGCATTTCAACGGCGCATCTCACCGCCGCTGCCGGATGATCCGGCAGGTCGATCGGCGCGCCGAAAACCGAAAAGATCCCGTCCCCCAGGAATTCAATGACCGTGCCTTTGTTTCTGCTGATGGCCTCGGACATAAACTCAAAATAATGGTTGATCAGGTCAATCAGTTCCGTGGACGACAGGTGGGTGCTCATTGCGGTAAAGCCCCGCAGGTCGCTCATCAGGATCGTCACCTCACGGGTCTGGCCTCCCTGTTTTTCCCCGTCCGGCGTAGTCATTACGATGTCGGCAATCTCCGGTGAAGTGTACCGGGCAAAGGCAAACTTCAGCTTCAGCAGGTTTGTCAGGTCACTGATCACGAACAGGATCAGTCCGTCCGAACCGTAGGTCAGGCTCACCCGGAGCCGTGCCTTCGATCCGTCCTTTCGATAATAGTCCACCAGGGACTGAAGGGATTTCTTTTCCATGACCCCGTCGATAAACAGCTGAATCAGCTCGTCATTTCCCGTCACAAAGGGAATCACATCCCAGATTTTTGCATCAGCAGTCCGGTCCAGCCCGAACAGTTTTTCCGCGGCCGGATTGGCATAAAGCAGATCCCCTTTCCGGCTTGTCAGGCATACCGCGTCCTCCATGTTCCGGAAAATATAACTGACCTGGTCCGCGCTCATTTCCTGAATCATTTTTATTCCCGTTCTTTCTGAATGTTTTATTTTCCGGACAGTGCCTGCAGATAGGCAATATCCTCCATCAGCGGTTCTCCGTGGTATACCGGCCGGGTGTATTCAATCACCCGGATTGCCTCCGGTGTTTTTTCATCCATGCAGGGCACCAGCTTTGCGTAATCCGCGGTGCCCTCCCGGAGGCGGTTGTGCAGGTCGTGCATCCCGTCGTTGTTGTGAAGATGGAATCCGCCGATCCGGTCTGCCAGGTCCGCAATAAGCTTCGGAACATCCCAGCCGTTGGCGTTGGCATGGCCCACGTCAATCAGGACCGGCAGGTCCCTGTCCCGGCACACATCCGTAAATTCCTGCTGGTTCAGCAGAAGGTTTCCGACAATTTCGGTGCCGGTATTTTCCACCAGGATCCGCGTATCGGGAAACATTTCCCGCATTTCCTCCAGGTTTTCCAGGGAGTTCCGGAGCATTTCCTCCTTCTTCTCCGGAATGACCTGCCCGTTGTTCAGATGGTATACCATCAGGGGCGGATGCAGCACCTCGGCAAACTTTTTGGTCAGCCGGAGATGATACATTCCCTCTTCCCAGACCGTGCTGCCCCGGGGAAACGCATGATCCACCCCCAGTACCGGTTCGTGAAACATCAGCGGTCCTTCCGCAAAGAAATCGATATTTTTCCGGAAGTTTTCCTCAAACTCCGGCATGTCAAACATCATCAGGATTTCAAATCCAAGTCCATTCCCGAACCGTTCCCGGTAAACCTGTGCGGTTTCCAGCCGGTTGCGGGGCAGCACACATGTATCCACATAGATTCCCATGATTCCTGCACGCTCCTGCCATTCTGTCGGAAGATATAAAAAGTGCCCGGTTCCCGGTTTTTCCCGGTTCCGGGCATCATATCCGTCTTACGCCTCTTCGGCAGCCTGCTCACATGCCTTGAAATAACTTACCGTCAGTTTTCTCAGCCGGTTGCACAGGTGCGCCAGGATCATTTCCACCTCCGGCGGATTGGATTCGAACAGGGCTCCGAGATCCTCCTCGCGGATGGCTTCCAGGATCGTATTGTTCTCAGCAACCACCGCCGTGGCACTGCGGACTTCCTTGCCTACAATGGCCATTTCCCCGAAGAAGGAATCGGAATACAGGGTGGCCAGCTTGTTTTCATTGGGCGTACCGTATCCCGTAAAGATATCCACGGCCCCGCCGTGAACCGCGTACATGTAAACGCCCTCGTCCCCTTCGCGGAAAATGATCTGTCCGCGGTTGTAAAGGGTAACCGGCAGCGAAACGATGCCCGACGATACGGTTTTCTGAACCAGAAGGTCTTCCGCCGTAGCACCGCTGTTCTTTTTGGCCATGGCACTGATCGCCCGGTATTTCTTCAGCTTTGCCAGGAAGCCTTCCTTCTTTTTGGCTTCCGGTTCCTGCTTTTCCCGAATAAACTGGCAGACTTCGTCATATTCAGCGGTCAGGTTCCGGATCCGTTCCCCGATCTGCTTCATCATCGTCAGAATCGTTTCGGGCTTTTCCCGGAAATACGAAAAGAAATCCTTTCCGGGAATTTCATTGACCACAAGCTCGCTCTCCGCCACAATCGTGCTGCTGCGGGGCCAGGCTTCGATCACGGCCATTTCCCCGAAATATTGTCCTTCCGTCATTTCGGACAGTTTTTTCTGGCCTTCCTCACCGTAATTGAGATAAGCGCCGGCCGTGCCTTTGATGATCTGATAGAAGTCGTTTCCCCATGTTCCTTCCCGGAAAAGCACTTCACCTTTTCCGAATCTGATCTCTTTCATATTCTTTTCCCCTCTGCTGTATAGATCTTTCTGAGCCTTGTCTTTTTTTATGATTTTATGCAAGTTGTTCTCTTTTGTCAAGACTTCTCCGCCGGCCTCAGGTGTTCTGGATAAAGGCCTGGATCTTCACAGCCAGCCGCTGCTGGGTTCTTTCCGACGGATGGAAATTGCTTCCGTAACCGTCCCGTTCCGCGTCCTGGTCCTGCAGCGTCATGGAATGAATCCTGACGTCTCCGGTTTCCGCCCGGTATTCGTTCACGGCCCGGACCATGTAATCATTGAGTTCCGTTCCCATTATTCCCAGAACGCAGAGGATCATGGCGCCGGGATTGTTTTTCCGCACTGTTTTCAGGAAGTCCTTGTACTGCCCCCGGAACATTTCCTTCCGCGGTTCCCGCCCCTTGCACCAGCTCAGGTCGTTGGTGCCCAGGTTCACCACGATTTTTTCCGGCTGCCAGCGGCTGAAATCCCAGGGAATCTGTTCCATCAGCCGACCGGAGGGCAGTTCGAAACCGTTCCGTCCGGCGAATTCATAGTAGGGCTGAACCCGCTCGCTGACGTTCCGTATTTCCGGATCATCCGTATACCCCGAAACGATCCCATGGCCGCTGAAGCAGGTCAGTACGGAATCCAGTCCCATCCAGTCCGTTACCAGCCCGGCGTAGGATTTTCCGGCGTTCTCCGTCGCAGTGGTGAAACCCTCCAGTTCGTTTTTCCCCTCCACGCCGTAACCGCAGGTAATGGAATCCCCGATGAATTCAACCCGCAGCCCGGTATCTTCCAGCGGAGCAACCCGTCCGTCCGTCCGGATTTCCTTCACCGCCAGAATGCTCTGGGTGCATTCGCTCAGCTTCCGGAAACGGATTTCCGCCCCCCAGGGGACGTTGGATTCAAAAACGGTTACCGTTTCCTCCGCTTCCTGCATCCGCCGGTCAATCACCGGATCCCCGTCCACCAGCACGCTGTAGCGCGGGGTCTGAAACGCCCGGAGCGCATCTGTCGTGCTGTCGTCCGACTGCAGTACAATTTCCAGCTTTTTAGCGCCGGAAACCCGGAAACCCACTTCGCTCAGCGAGGTGGACATCCACAGCATTCCGCCGTCCTCAACCGTTCTTCCCCGGACCCGGACCGTATGTTTTCCGATTTGCTGAATCATTTTATTCTCTCCTGACTGTTCACGGTTCGCTGAACAGATAGTCACGCAGTTCCTGCACTGTTTTGAAATACAGCCTGCTGTTTTTCCGCATGAATTCTTCAATTTCCGGAATATCGTTGGCCCATCCCGCCGCGGCAAAGGGAACCCCGGCGGCCCCTGCCATATCGCAGCCCGGCCGCAGGTCATCCACGACCAGCAGTTCCTCCGGCCGCAGCCCGAGAACCCGCATGGTCTCCTCCAGCGGCCAGGGAGACGGTTTTCGCTTTTCCGGCGGATATTCCCATCCGAAAATCAGGTCCGGTTCCGGCAGGCCGTTTTGCCGGTAGTCCCGCCGGATATTGTCGCTGAAGGAATGGCTGACAACACAGATCTTTCCGCCCCGGGCTTTCTGTTCCTCCAGTATTTCCCGGATTCCGGGATATGCCTCCGGAACATGGTCCTGGACATATTCGTTCCAGAAGGCTTCCTCCTCTTTCATCTGCTTTTCCGTCAGTCCGCAGATCCCGGTCAGCATTTCAATCACTCCCGGGTCGGAATTGTAGCGGAAATACTCCTCCAGCGTCAGCATGCCCTCCGGCCGGTGAACCTCCATGTATTCCACAAAGGAGGGATAATGCACCGTAGCGGTGGAGTTCACCGTCGTATCGTCATGGTCCAGAACCAGGCAAGGATATTTCAGTCTTTTTTTCATTTCTCCACCGCCTTTGTTTTTCCTTCCTTTCCGGCAGTCTTCCGGGCTGTCCGCTTACTCCTTCAGGGTGTTTGTTTCCTCCAGCAGGCGAAGCGTCTCCCCGAAGTATTCCTCCATCTCCTCCGCGGTCAGTTTCATGGCCGCCTTCAGCAGCTTCGGAATCTCCTTGGGCCTCACCCGCGCATAATACTTGGTGGCCCGGATATTCTTCTTCCAGTTTTCGAGTTTCATGTTTTTCCACCGGCTGATGTGGCGGGGCAGGATGGGTTCCAGCTGCGCAATCACCTCATTGAACCGCGCTTCCACGTGATCCCAGCGGAACACCGTGCCCAGCAGTTCGCTCACTCTCCGCAGGAACCGGTCCCGGTATTCCGGCACCTGCAGCAATGCGTTCAGGGGCTCGTGGCGGAATCCCTGAATCTTTGCGCTGACCGGCTTGATATAGTACTCAATCGGCGTTTTGTCCAGTCCGCGCCAACAGGCTTCCACATCAAAAAGAAGATACTTCCATTTGCCTCCCGGCACCCGGTAAAGCCGGACGTTGGTAAAGTCCACGTTGCCGAGAATAATCTCGTAGGCGGCGTGGGTGAACATGTTGTCAATGTCCAGCTCCGCCTCCACCCGTTTCAGGTTTTCCGGATCCGTCAGCTTGTTTTTTTTGCAGAAATCACACAGGGCCAGCCAGTCCTTGTTGTCCCCGTTCTGGAGGAATTCATCCCTTCCCGTCCGGGCCAGGATGTCAATCCGGTCGATCTGGTCCGGATCCGTCACGCCTTCATAGGCCGCCACAAAATGCTTGTTGATCTTCTCCCGCAGATTGTAGTGACCCCAGTACTGCCCGTTGATATAAACCTGGATCACCACATGGTCCTGGTAAAGAATCCCCTGTCCCTCTGCCAGGGAGCTGGCCACAATATCCCGCAGCCGCGTGGCGGAATAGTCGCTGTTGGCAGCCCGCAGCAGCAGGCTCTTGTATTCCGTGTAGTTCCGGGTCGGGAACGGATTGAACACAAATTTTTCCGCTCCCCAGGATTTCCGGGCATACAGCGCAATGCTCTTCTGGGAGTTGATCCGGGCGCTGTGGCCGGAGCAGGTCATGGTGCCCGTCTGGCTGATTTCCCGTGTTCCCTCCGCGTTGAAGTATTCAATGTGCACGGGATATTCAAATCCCTTGCTGTAGTTGGGAATGGATCCCGTTCCCTTCACCAGCATGCCGGTTTTCCGGTTGAACAGGTATTTGTCGTCGGTAATCAGGGAAACAATCGCCGTCCGTGGATCGTCGTCGATGAAATAGGTGGCGCTTTCCGTTTCCGAGCTTACCGCTCCTTCCCGGAAAGCCTTCACCCGCAGCGGAGTCGTCTTCTTCAGCGTCAGTCCTTCTGCCGGAAAAACCTTGCTCTTTTCGGTGGGCGTCTCTCCGTCCGTGGTGTAGCGCAGCACCGCTCCTTCCGGCCCCTCCGCCTTCACGGTCACGCTGCCGGAATAAAAGCCGCCCTTCCCGGACAGAACCGGTGCCGCAACCCGTCCGCTGTAAGCCCGGTCGTCGTTTTTCTTTCCCCGCGTCGGATTTTCAAAAAAACCGTATTCCCCGTCCCTGGCCGGCTTTCCCCAGCTGACGCATCCGTACTGCTCCGGCACTTTGACCCGCTGAATCTCCGTACCCTCCGCGTCGGAAAGGATCAGGGTTTCCCCGGAAGCGGAAATGGAGTACCCGGTATAAAAGGTATTTCCCTTTCCGGGATCCTTCCCGTCCTCTCCGGTGCAGAACACGGTCAGATACGCCCCGCTTTTCAGCCGGGTTCCCTTCGGAAAGCTCCATTTCAGCGGATCCTTTTTGCTGTCGCTCAGATACCAGCCGCTCAGGTCTTCGGTGTTCTTTCCGTCGTTATACAGTTCAATCCAGTCGTAGGCTTCCCCGTTTTCATAAAAGCCGTTGCTGGCCATCACTTCGTTGATCACCACATCGGCGGAAGCAGCAGAAAAGGCAGCCAGTGCCAGAAGCACGGTCAGCACTGCCGCCATCCATCCGGTCTTTTTCATTCTTCCGTCCCCCTTTGAACCGTATGATACCACAGAACGCTCAAAAGAGAAAGAAAAACAGCAGGCCTGCAAATTCTGTCAGAAAGCCTGCTGCCTTGCCGGTTCCGGCGGGTTATGCTTCTCCCCGTCCGCCGTTCCAGCCGTCCAGCACGGTTTCCGGGGCAATCCCCTTTTGTTCCGTTTCCGTCAGCCGTTTCTGGGACGGATGCCGCGGGGCCTGGTCCGCCCTTGCGCCCCGGGTTCCGCCTTCGCCGCACCGGGAGGTCACCACCCGGGTCTCATCCCAGTCCGTAAACCCTTCCGGTGCCACATGTTCGTCCATCTCACAGTCCAGGAACAGGGTTCGTGCGCCGGCCCGCCAGGGTCTGCCCAGATACGCCCGGCCTTCCGGGCACTCCCCGGTCAGCAGGCAGCGGTGAAACACAAATCCCCAGGGCTGATCCATATGCGTGTTGGCTGCGGTGTACCATCCTCCCCGCTTGTTCATGAACAGCGTGCAGTCTTCAAACCAGCACCGGTAGCAGCCGAATATGAAATCCACGTCCCCCTGGATCAGGCATTTTTCAAAATACTGCCGGCTGCGGGTCAGCGGTCCGTCCTGCACCCTCGGGGCCTGTTCCGCCCGGCCGGTCCGGCTGCCCAGGTCCTCCGTAACGTCCGGAGTCCGCAGCGGTCCGCAGTACAGCGTATCCTGGTGGGCAATCATCCGGCAGTTTTTCCAGGCGCCCCGGTCCCCCGCGGCGTAAACAGCAACCGCCTGGCCCACAATTTCCCCGTCTCCGGCGTCGTTCCGGATCGTCAGGTTCTCCACCCGGATATCCTCCCCGGTGGTCATCAGGGTCCAGGACCGGAAAGTGGTCCGCTCCGTACCGTCCGGATGCATTTCCAGCGCATAGGAAGACCAGGTAATCACCGTCTTCTCCGGATCCTCCCCGATCAGGCGCACATGATCCCGGTGAATGGCAACCCGCTCCCGGTATATTCCCTTTTTCACAAGGATGATCCGGGGTTCCGTCCCGCCGTTTTCCGGCAGGGCGTCCACCGCCGCCTGAATGGAGGAAAAGCCTTCCTTTCCTTCCTGACTGACTACCAGCGTCATCGGACCTCTCTCCTTCCTGTTTCCGTAAAACGTCAAAGAAGGTCCAGCGGATCCCGCCCGGTTTTCCGGGCAGGAATCCGCTGAACCGCAGAATGATTTACCGGGTTTCCCTGGAATTACTGCGCGGCGGCAAAGCGGTCGTACTGCGCCTGCTTCACCTTCAGCAGCTCTTCAATCTGCAGTCCCTTCAGGGCTTCAATGTAGCTGTCAAACTCATCCGCAATGGAATAGCTGCCGCTGATAAAGCCCACCATACGCTCGTCCACGTAGGTCTGCAGGTCAACCATGTACATGCTCAGGGTGTTGGCTTCCTCGGTGGTGGAGTAGACGTTCGGGAACGGAGCGCGGATGTAGGGTTCTTCAAATTCGCGGTCGTTCTGAACGTGCCAGGCCGCAAGCAGGACATCCGTTGCGGGCACACTCTGCTGGGAGGGCATGTTCGGAGCATTGATGCCCAGGCCCTGGAACCAGGTGGAGTCTTCCGTGGTGCGGGGCAGGAAATGACGGTTGCCTTCCGCGTCCACTTCATAGGTCAGGCCTTCTTCGCCCCAGACATACAGGTCCTGGGCCTCTTCGCCCATGGCGTAATCCAGGTACTTGATGGCCGCTTCCTTGTTCTGGCTCTTGGCGTTGATGCCGAACACGTTGCTGACAGGATTCCGGCCTACATAGAAGCCCTTCTGCTCGCCGCTGAGGGGGGCAACGCCCACGAAGATGCCGTGCTCGCCGTCATATCCGGGCGCATTCTGGGAATACAGGGTGGACATCTGCCAGGAGAAGTCGAAGGTCACGCCCGTGGTATCGTTGGCGCAGCGTTCAACAATCTGGTCCCGGTTCAGGCTGGTGAATTCAACCTCCAGCAGGCCGTCGTTGTACAGGCCGTTCAGGAAGGTCAGATAGGCTTTGTAAGCTTCGGATTCGTAAGCGGCATAATGCACAACGCCCGCGTCGTCCGCATAGAAACCGCTGACCAGGTCCAGGCCGAAAGCAGGTCCGAACATGTAGGGCAGGAACGCGCTCTGGATGCTCATGGGGATTTCATCCGTGGTGTCGCCGTTGCCGTTCATGTCGTTGTCCTTGTAGTACTTCAGCATTTCAACGAAAGCGTCCAGCGTGGTGGGAGCTTCCAGGCCGGCTTTTTCCAGCCAGCGGACATTATACATCAGAACCGGCTGATAGTTATTGGTAACCACGGTCTGGGGCACATAGTAGATGTGGCCGTCCACAGCGGTCAGGGAGCCCTTGATGATGGGGTTCTCGTCCAGGAACTTCTTGTAGTTGGGCATAATGTCAAAATGCGTGTCCAGGGGCTCGAACAGTCCGGCAGACAGGTAGGTCTGGTTGGTGTCCAGATCGGGCAGCATAATCACGTCCGCCAGATCCTGTCCGGCAGCCAGCATGGGGCTGACAGCCTCGGCATAGGTGCCGGGATCCAGCAGGTTCCAGTCCACGGTAACGCCGGCGTTGTCTGCGATCTTCTTCAGCAGATACGCGTCTTTCAGGTCCACCGTGGAGTAGTAGGAGTTGATCGCCAGCTGGCTGATGGTGGGGTTGTCCGCGAAGGCGGAAACACAGCTCAGCAGCAGGCACAGGGCCACCAGGATGCTCAGGGTCTTCTTCATGGTATTCTCCTCCTTTTTATTTCAAGCGGATTTCCGTCCGCCTGGTACCGAATGGATTATCCTTTCACCGCGCCCAGCATCGTTCCGCTGACCAGGTATTTCTGGACAAAGGGCGTAATGCAGAAAATCGGAACAGCGGCCAGTACAATGCATACGTAGCGGATTTTCAGCGTGTTCTTGGCTGCAGCGTCCGCCGCCGCCGTTCCTGCCTGCTGCAATACCTCCGCGGAGGACATCAGCAGCACCCGGCGCAGGAACATCTGCAGCGGCTGCAGTTCGCTTTTGCCCAGGTACAGCATGGCATTGAAGAAATCGTTGTACCGGGCCACCGCGTAATACAGGGTCAGCACCGCCAGCGTGGGCTTGATCAGCGGAATCGCAATATGAAGCATCATATACCAGTCGCTGGCGCCCTCCAGGGAAGCGTTCTCAAACAGGTCCTCCGGCACGGATTCCATGGCGGAACGGCAGATCATCAGGTTGTAGGTGCTCAGCAGCACCGGAAGGATCATCGCCAGCCGGCTGTTGTAAAGTCCCAGCCCGGTAACCACCATATAGGTGGGAATCATGCCGCCGCTGAAATACATGGTAAACACCGCAAAGAAATTCAGTTTCCGCCGCAGGAAGAACCGTTTCCGGCTCAGGGGATAAGCCCCCAGGCAGGTGAACACCACATTGGCAATCGTTCCGAGAATCGTATAGATCGCCGTGTTCAGGTAGGCCGTCCACAGCTGGGAATGTCCCATGACCATGCTGTAGGTCTCCGCGGTGAATCCCTTCGGCAGCAGCCATACGTCTCCTTTCGCCACGGCCGTGCCTTCGGAAAAGGAGATGGAAATAACATACAGGAAAGGATAGGCCGTTACCACGACCGCAAAGATCACCAGAATCCAGATGATAATATCCAGCGTTTTGTCTCCGGCTTTCTCCGTCAGGAAAGAATCCGGTTTGCGCACCCTGCGCTTTGCAAGGACTGTCATGCCCGTCTCCTCTCCTTTCTTACCAGAGGCTCGATCCGGTCACCCGGCGGCTCAGCGTATTGCTTCCGACCACAAACAGGAAGCCGACTGCGGAATAGAACAGGCCCACCGCGGACGCGTAGCCGAAGTTCTTGTTTTCAATTCCCTGGCGGTACACGTAAGTGGCAATGACATCGCCGGTCTCGTACACGGCGGGGGAATACATCAGGTAAACCTTCTCAAACCCGACGTTCAGCAGGTTTCCGAGGGTCATAATCAGCAGAAGGATAATCGTATCCGAAATCATCGGCAGGATCAGGTGAACAATCTGCTGCCACCGGCTGGCGCCGTCCACGCGCATCGCTTCATAAAGGGAAGGATCAATCCCCATGATGGCCGCCACAAAGATAATGGCGTTGAAGCCGAAGCTCTGCCAGGATCCGGAGATCACATAAAGCTTCCGGAACCAGGAGGGCATGCCCATAAAGTTGATGGCTTTTCCGCCGAATGCCTTGATAATTTGATTGATGATTCCGCCGGAAGGGCTCAGGAAATTGGTCATCATGCCGACCACAACCACGGTTGAAATGAAATACGGCAGGTAGGTAACCACCTGGGCCGCCTTCGCGAAGCGTTTGGCTCTCAGCTGGGTAATGCAGATGGCAAAAATAATCGGAATCGGGAAACCGAAAACCAGTGAGAAAAAGGAAAGCAGGAACGTGTTCCGGATCAGCCGCCAGGCAAATACGGAATTGAAGAACTGTTCAAACCATTTCAGGCCTACCCAGGGGCTGTTGAAAACGCCTGTGAATCCGCTGCCCATTTTAAAATCTTCAAATGCCATCATCAGGCCTGCCATGGGCAGATAGCAGAAAATCAGATAGAAAAGGAAAACAGGCAGGAACATCAGAATCAGCTGCCGATCCCGGCTGATCAGCTGCCCCAGGGTCTTCTTCCCCGGCTGAATGGCGTTCACCGGACTGGACATGATTCCTTTCCCTCCCTTGCTCGTTTTTGTTTTGCGGTTGCTCTCCGTTTCGCAATCACGATAGCAGAATCCCGAAAAAAAAGACAAGCATCAAATCGTGCTTGTCTTTTTTGGTTCCAAATCTGCCTCTTTTGACAGGATGAATCAAATCCGGCCGATTCCCGAATTGATTCATGAAAAACCGCTAATCCCTGTATTCACTCGGATTGACCCCCATCACCGCCTTGAAATTCCTCCGGAAAGTCAGGATGTTGGTAAATCCGCACCGGCTGCTGACCTCTTCCAGGCTCAGGTCCGTTTCCTTCAGCAGCTCTGCCGCCCGGCGGATCTGCTGATCCCGTACATAGTTCAGGAAGGTCTGCCCGTACCGTTTCCTGCAGATCAGCCCGATCATTTTCGCGGATACGCCGAACCGGTCCGCCACCAGGTTCAGGCTCAGGCCGGGATCAAACAGATGCTCCTCCAGATAGGAGCAGATTTCCTGTTCCAGCGACCGCTCGCTGCTTTCGTTTTCCTGTGCGGGGGTTTCCTGCAGGCTGGCGGCAAATACCTGGCGGTAATAGGAAAAGATTTCCTCCATGGTTGCCGCTTCCCGGATAGGCTCCATCCGCACATGGGTCGTGCTCATGTCGTAGGCGTTCCGCAGCGCTTTGCGGATCGTCCAGTACAGTTCGTCCGCCATCTGCCGGGCCTCCGCGGCCGGCAGATCCGCCTCCACCATGTTTTTCTGGTAAATATCGTCCAGCAGCGCGTTCAGCCCCTCCAGGTTTCCCTCCTTCAGCAGCCGCACCATCTGTTTCTGGGCATCCTTCGGGAAATAATACCCGGCGGAATCGCCGGATCTGTCCTCCGGGAAATATACGGTTCCCCGGCCTCCGGTCAGCATCTGGTTCAGGGAGGTCTGCGCCTCCCGGCAGGCTTCGCCCAGCCGGTCCAGGTCGCTTTCCCGCCGGCTGACGCCGATGGTGATCACGGTGTTCTCATCCCCGACCTGTTCCTGCATCTCGCTGTACAGCCGGTAGAAGAAATTGTCGAAAGCTTCCTTTTCATCGCTGGCAGCAATCACAAAAGTGTTCTGAAGGTTTTCGGGAACTGCGGCAACCTGAATCTCCGAATTGCCCAGATCCCTGCAGGCGGACAGAACCAGCGCCTGCAGGTCCCGGTATTTCCGTTCCGCGGCCGCCGTTTCCCGGGTAATGGCCAGGTTCACGATCCCCGCCATATAGTAATTTTGTTTCAGCTCGGTAAACTGCTCCTCCACCAGCATCCCGGGCCGGTCTGCCCCGCGGATCGCCGCCTGCAGCATGCCCTGCCGGGCATAAGGGGTAATGGTCACCATTTTTTCCCGATAGCCGTTTCGCTCGCCGATGAGGCTGCTGATTCCCCGGATGATGGCGTCAAACTCGTTGTCCTTGTCCTGGCTTTCGGCAGTTTCGGCAGCGGCCGGCCGTTCTCCCATCAGTTGGTGAATCTCGTCAATGGGGCGGTAATACCGCCGGGAAATATGGTAGGTCAGCAGAATGAACAGCAGGCTCACCAGCCCCATAACCGCCAGGGGAATCAGCGCGGTCAGGGGCAGCGGCGCGTTCATCAGTCGTTTCGGAACAAAAACCTCGTATTCCAGGGTATTGTCCACCAGGCTTTTAACGGAAAAAACCTCTCCCTCCGGATCCCCGGATCCAAAGGCCGGCTGTCCCCTGCGGAGAATCCGCACCACAGCCTGCTCCCCCACCCGGTCCCGCAGGGCGGATCGCATCTGGTCCTGCTCCATCAGGACCAGCACCTCTCCCTTGATGGAGCTCTGGCTGCCGAAGCCGTTATAGGCCTCCCCGTAAATCAGGTATTCCTTGTTGAGCATCATCTGGTTTCCGCTGATCCCCATAAGCTTCGCTGCCGTGGATACGCCCAGGTACGGGGAAATGGGCAGCGCCTGGCATTTGCCTTCCACCGAATAAACATATCCCGGCAGGTAAACCTTCGCTTCTCCCTGAAAGGCCAGCACCAGGCTGTACAGGCTGGTGCTGTGTGCGGAACCCATAATCCGGGTCAGGTCTCCCAGCAGGTTGTACATCTGCAGGGAACTCATGGTTCCCTTTTCAACAAACACGGTCTGCAGGGAGGACCGGGCGCTTTCCGACGCGTTCACGGAAGCGCAGAGCATCTGCGCCTGCATCAGCTGCTGGTCCATCCAGGTTCCCCATGCAATCGCCCGCTGGGTCCATTCCCTCCGGGTCAGCTCCGTCGTTTCCCGCCGGTAGGTGATCGCGGACCATCCGATGAAAGCCCCGAAAACCAGCACAATAATCAGGGTATAGGACAGGAAAAGGCGTTTGAAAACCCCGCTGTGAAAATATCTCATCTGTGCTCTCCCCGGATGCCGCCGGCCGCTCCGTCATACCCGTGCGTCAGCGGGTCATAGGACCGCCGCGCCTGCACGGTCACGGCTTCCGCATTTTCCGTAAAGGAAATCACCATGTCAAATCCGCAGGGGCAGTCGCCGATGGCGTGGCAGCGGACCCGCAGCGACCGGTCCGCAAACCATCCCGCCGATACGATGGCAGGCCCTCCGTCCCATCCGGGATATCCGCATACCCGTGTTTCTCCTTCCGGCAGGGGCAGGATGCAGTTTCCCCGGGCGTTTTCGTATTCCAGCCGGTCCCCGTATACCCGGAGCCGTTTCCAACCCAGGTCGTTCCCTTCCGGGAAAATATATTCCCCCGCCCTGACTTTTTCGGCCGCCGGATCCTCCCGGAGGTTCAGCGGAGGCAGCTGAAAGCGCCGCGGTTCCATATCCTCCCGGTCCAGCCAGGGATAGACCTCTTCAAAGAAGGCGTTGTAAATCCGCTGCATACCGCAGGGATCCAGCCGTACATCCGCGATGGTGCACAGGACCGCATCCTTTTCGGGACAGATTACCGCCAGCTGTCCTCCCATGCCGTACAGAACCCATCCGGCCCGGGTACGCCAGCATTGCCAGCCGTATCCGTATTGTTCCTCCTCGTTTCCCTGCAGGAGCGTATCAATCTGCTTTTTCTGCATTTCCCGTACAAACCAGTCCGGAATCAGTCCGTCGCCGCCGCGGCTCAGGCACAGCGCCACCCGGTTCAGGTCCCGCAGGCTCATGCACAGGCCGGTCCCGCCGGTGCACTGTCCGGAGGGGTCCCGCAGCCAGTACCGCCGGTCCTCGCACCCCAGCGGGGTGAACAGCCGCTGCTCCAGGTAATCAATAACCTCTTCCCCGGCCAGTCGTTTCACCAGGCTGGAAAGCACCTGGCTGTTTCCCGTGTCGTAATTGAAAACCGTGCCCGGTTCGTGATCCGGATGCCCGGTAAAAAACGGCCGGGTCCAGTCTTCGTCCTCGTATTCCCGGTATGCCGTCACCCGGTAGCAGGTTGCCATGCGCAGCATGTCCCGGATCGTCAGATGCAGCAGCCAGGGGCTCGGATGATCCGGCAGCAGGTCCTGGAAATAATCGGTAATGTGATCCTCCAGCCGCAGTTTTCCCTCCTCCATCAGCATCCCGATGGCGCATGCGACCATCGTCTTGCTGACGGAATACATCCGGTGGGGCCGGTCTTCGGTAAAGGGCGGCCGGAAGGCGCCGGCCTTTTCCTTTCCTCCCACGGACAGAAGGAACCCGTACAGGTTCACATCCTCCCGGGTAAGGCGTTCCGCAAAGCTTTCGATTCGTTTTTCCAGTCCCGTTCCCTTCATTTTGACGCCGTTCTCCTTTGTCCGTTACTTCGGTTCATCATTTCACATAGTAATGCCGGGCAATCCATTTGCTGAGCCCTTCCAGTCCCGGATACAGCAGGCGTTCGCTGATGTTCAGGGAATCCAGCATATCGCGCACCCGCCAGCGCAGTTTCCGGTCGATGACGTATTTCACCGTATTCCGGGTATGCGCATCCAGGAATCCTTCAATGTCCGTCATGTCCGTGGGAATGACGGCAAAAAAGGAGTATTGCATAATAATCCGGTTATTGGTGCTCGGAGGCTCAATGATGACCATGGAACGGTCTCCCATGTCCGTATCGTATTCCTCCAGCGATGACGCCAGCCTGCTCAGCATCTCAACGGAAAACAGGGTGGTCTGTTCCCGGCCGACCGCCAGCCGGTATTTTTCCGGCAGGTGATTGATCTGTTCGTTCATGTCAATCCGCCACACTGTGCAATCCCTGGCTTCCATGTCCTCCAGGTTTTCCTCCGTCATGGCAAAGTGCAGGGCAACCAGCGCAGAGTGGGTCCAGTCCAGCAGCCGCGTCGGCAGTCCGTTATGCTGCCCGGTGATCATCTGGTGCCAGACACTCTGGGTCACCGTGGGATCGTCCCGCAGGGCATATTTTGCGAAATTGTTCAGGATGGCAGGCTCCAGTGTCTTCTGCAGCTGCTTGCAGCAGCGGCTCAGGCTTGTAACCATCCGGTAGGAAGCATCCGGCATCCCCCGGTAAAGATATCCGCTCCGGTTTCTTCCCAGTTCCGGCCGGTATTCCTGCTCACTCAGCAGGGGCATCAGATCCTCCACCGTGCTGATCCTGACTTCGCGAATCATGCTGCGCCTCCGTATCCGGGAATCCGCCTTCCCGTTTGTTTTTCAGGTCTTCAGACTGCCTGTTATTTTAACACAAACCGGCGCCCTCTGTACAGAGAGCGCCGGGGTTGTGGTTGTTCCCTGGTTCTTTATTTTGCCTGCCGGAAAGCTCCGTGCGCGGCAGAAGAACCGGATTATTTGCTGTATTTTTCCCGCTTGGTGTAGTGGGTATGCAGCAGCTCGTGGGCCAGATGGCTGTTGGGCTCGCCCAGGTAGTCCTTGTATACAGCCATGATGGAAGCGTTTTCGTGGCTCTTCCGTTCGGGCTTGTTCGCGTCTTCCCGGTAAAGGGCAGCCGCGCGGAGAACCTTGGGATCGCATTCCATCCGGGTCTGGGCGTTCACGATGGGCTGTCCGCCGCCGGTTACGCAGCCGCCGGGGCATCCCATGATCTCGATGAAGTGG
>JAEEGL017227193.1_pt1 | contig 17489 bp, 17 predicted proteins | sample 9134231 | NCBI WGS metagenome assembly JAEEGL01 (sample SAMN16246548, study PRJNA631951) | gut metagenome | biome: gut microbiome; feature: rumen; material: fiber-attached | host: Bos | place: Iran: Karaj | collected 2018-10 | reverse complement strand
TGCATGGGCGTTTCTGCTAAATCTGTTGAAGCATGGGAGGGTGGTCGGTCGCGCCCTGACGGTGCTGCACGAAGACTGATTGGTCTCATGAAGGATCATCCCGGCTTTGCTGAAAACATGGGTATTTACGTGTAAGGAGGTTTTTTCCCATGGACAAGTTCATACCGTACGAGAAGCTCTCCAAAAAACAGCGGAGAGAACTGAATGCGCAGCGCCGCGAAATGTGGGCAATCAGTCCCGTCACTCGCAAGCCTGCGAATCCGAAAGCGTATAACAGACGGAAGACACGGAAATGGATCAATGACGATTCTCATTCCGTGTCTTCTGTTTTTTTATAAAGAAAGCCCCGCGCTTTTACACCCGAGGCCCCGAAAGGAGGTATCCATAGCAGCTGACCACATCCGCGATCTTCCGTGCATACACTTTACCATATGCTGACCGTCGCAAATAGTCGCAAACCGTCGCAACTCTCAAATTTCGATCGGTTTTTCCGGAGGGATTACCTTCGCCAGTGCCGAGTCGTTCCAGCGGATCGCAGTTGTTCGGTCAATTTTCAGCTTCATTCCGATCCGCTCCCAAGTCAGTTTGTGGACGTGCCGGTACCGCAGAATCATCTGACTGTCCGGGTTTTCCACTTGCTCAAGGACATCATGGATCTGTTTCTTCAGATCCACCAGCAGGTCAATCTCTTCATTGATCAGTTGCTCCAGTTCCACAAGCTTATACACGCTGCGGGTAAAGAGATTTCTCTCCAGCTTCAAATCCTTCTTCATTTCTTCAAATCGTCCGCGCTGTTTACCAAATCAGCGCTGACGGAAATCGCGCCCTTTACGTATGGCTTTAGTTTCTCCGCTGTCTTGCCGATGCCGCTGCGACCGGATGTTGCAAAGGCGTAAACTCGCTTCCCGGCCCAGTTGTATTCTTGACAGAAGGTGTTGACGACGTTTGGGGCACAGCCATGTCTCATTACAGTAGCCATTGTTTCAATCGTATGCAGAATATAAGTCTCTCCTTTGAAGAAGATGTCGAAAAGAGGCGTCATATCTTAAAGGAACAGCAGGCAGAGATCGATGAAGGCACAAGGATGCTCGGGCTTGTTCGCTTTCACTATGGCTGTCACACAAAGATCGGTCAATGCTGCTTTATGAATTTCAACTTTACCGTACAGGATGATGCATGGGTAACGACCGTGGATAATAATCACTTTAGGCCGAACGTGACGATCGTCACGCCGATGTATCCGATGCTTGCGGAAGAAAGGAGGGGCATGATCTGCAGCGACGGGATCGAACGTTTCCTCTGTTATGCCAGGCCGGTCAAAATCGGAAACGACTGCTGGTTTGGGGCAAATGTCGTAGTATGCCCGGGCGTAACTGTAGGTGACAACTGTGTTATCGATGCGGGCAGTGTTGTCACACACGACATTCCTTCCGATTCCTTTGCAGCAGGAGTCCCGGCAAAAGGGATCAGACAGATTACCGAGAAGGATTCCGTCCGCAGCCTGTTCGAAACCATTCATTGAAGCCTGTCCTTCAGGCAGATGCGGCTGCATGTCCCCGCCGCTCTCGATCATGCAGGCCCGTTCGTCCTGCTCCCTGCTGTTGAAAGAACAGCGCTCACAGCCGTGCGCTGTCAGCTGCTGCGCAGCAGCATTTTCTCATACGGAGCCGAAGCTGATATCCGTTTTTAAAAATGAAAACGCACCGAAAAACCGCCTGATTGTGTGAATCAACCAGGCGGTTTTATGCTGAGGAAAAAAGCAGAAACGGATGTCACGGAGTTAAGAGGCCCTCACTGCAATGGTTTAATCGCCCAGATAGGCGGCGCTGAGCGTATCATCTGCCAGGAGTTCCTTGCCGGTACCGTAGCGCACCACCAGACCAGTCTGCAGAATATAGGCATGGTCGGAGATCTGGAGGGCCTTATTGGCGTTCTGCTCGATCAGAAGGATGGAAATTCCCTCCTGGTTGAGTTCTTTGATGACATCAAACATCTGCGACACGATAACCGGCGCAAGGCCAAGGGAAGGCTCGTCAAACATCATCAATTTCGGGCGGGCCATAATACCGCGGGCAATAGCCAGCATCTGCTGTTCGCCGCCGGAGAGAAGACCGCCGTACTGGCGCTCTCTTTCCTTCAGGCGGGGAAACATCGCATAGACGCGTTCATAGTCTTTTTTGACTCCGTCAGCGTCTTTCCGGTTTCCGGCACCGACACGAAGATTCTCTTCCACGGTCAGTTTGGCAAAAATCTGTCTTGCTTCCGGGACCTGGACAAGACCGGCCTCGACAATCTCGTAAGGCTTGTTGGAGATGGGCTTGCCGTCAAACTCAATGGTGCCCTCGGTACGCTTCATGACGGCAGAAATGCACTTCAGGAGGGTAGACTTTCCTGCTCCGTTGGCGCCGAGGACAGAAACGATCTCGCCTTCCTCCACTTCCAGCGAGACGCCGCGAAGGGCATGAATGCCGCCGTATGCCGCTTTCAGATTCTCAACCTTTAACAGTTTGGCCATTATTCATTCCCTCCCAGGTAGGCACGGATAACTTCCGGATTGCTCTTGACCTCGGCAGGTGTGCCGACGGCCAGGGTCTTGCCGAAGTTCAGAACCGTGCAGAAGTCGCAGAGGTTGGAGACAACGTCCATATGATGTTCGATCATCAGAATGGTGATCTTGAAGTGGCCGCGGATTTCGCGGATAAAGTCGACCAGCTCCAGAGACTCATCCGCATTCATGCCGGCAGCCGGCTCATCCAGAAGGAGCAGCTTCGGATCAAGCGCCATGGCACGGGCAATCTCAAGCTTGCGCTGGTGGCCGTAAGGCAGAGAACTGGCAAGCTCGTTCGCCTTATCCTGCAGACCGACAATCTCGAGGAGGTTCATAGCCTTGTCTTGAAGGAGTTTCTCGCGCTTCATATACTTTTCGCTGTGGAAGATCGCCTGCGGCAGATTGTAGGTAGCGTCCTTGCCGCTGGCAATGACAACGTTATCCAGAACCGTCAGGTTGGAGAAGAGGCGTATATTCTGGAAGGTACGGCCGATCCCGAGCTGGGCAACGCGGTGCGGCGAAGAACCTGTGATCTCTTCGCCCATAAAGATGATTTTGCCTGCATCCGGCGCATAAATGCCCGTAATGTTGTTGAAAATCGTTGTCTTGCCGGCACCGTTCGGTCCGATCAGGCCGTGAATCTGCCCCTGTTCGATTTTGACCGAGAAGTTGTCGATGGCGTGAACGCCGCCGAAGTGTTTCTCGACATGCTGCATCTCGAGCACGGGATCTTTGCTCTCCAGCGCGGCAAGCCTGTATCCCAGCATGGTTACTTCTTCTTCCAGTTCGGCAATCCGCTTATCCGCTGCGGGGACGGTAACTTCACTGCTCATCACGCCGCCTCCTTTCTGGTCTCCGTCTTCCCGGAACCTTTTATTTTTGCGATCAGGCGCTTCAGCGAGAATTCCTTATAGCCGTAGAGGCCGTTCGGGCGGAACATGATAATGAGAACAACCGCAAAGCCGTAGATCAGCATACGGTAATTGGACAGAGAACGGAAGACTTCCGGCAGCAGGGTAACCAGCATTGCGCCGAGTACGGAACCCGTCAGGGAGCCCAAACCGCCGATGACCGTTGTGGTAATAAGCTCGATACTCTTATTGAGGGCAAAGTTCGTCGGCACAACATACATCATGTAGCCGGCATAAAGTGCTCCTGCCCAGCCCGCATAGACCGCGGAGAAGATGAAGCTCATCCTCTTGAAGCGGAAAGCGTTGATGCCGACCGCCTCAGCTGCAACCTCATTCTCGCGGATGGATGTAAGGTTTCGGCCGTATTTGGAGTGAATGAACCGCCAGGCAATAAAGAAAGCCAATACTGCACAGATCACGCTGAAAAGCATGCTGGAGTAGTTGGGAATACCCGGGAAACCGGCGGAGCCGCCCGAAAAGTCTTTGAAGTAGTTCAGAAGAACACGTACACACTCGCCGAAGCCAAGGCAGGTGATCAGGAAGTAGTCGCCCTTAAGTTTCAGAGTCAGAGAGCCCAGCAGGAAGGCAACGCAGCCAGCCAGAGCCGCGCCGATCAGCATGGCGATCAGAAAGTTGAAGTTGTGGCGGACAATTAGGATGGCTGCGGCATAGGCTCCGATGGCCATAAAGCCGGCATTTCCGAAGGAGAACAGCCGCGTAAAGCCTGTCAGGACCGCCATGCCGAGGATCGCAATGATATTGATGCACAGCAAGACGACAACGCCCTGGATATAGGGATTGATATGGAGGAATCCGCAGACGGCATTGTTGATATTGTTAAAAGCGTCAATCATCTGAAGCCCTCCTTATGCTTTATCCTGTACATCGACACCGAACAAGCCGCTCGGCTTAACAAGGAGCAGAACAATCAGCAGCGCAAAAGAGAAGAAGTCGCGCAGACTCGAGCTGATGTAACCGGACACCATTGTCTCGAGAATACCAAGGAGAAGAGAACCGACAATCGCACCGGGAACGCTTCCCAGACCGCCGACCACAGACGCAACGAAAGCTTTAAGGCCGATGTTGCCCATGGTTGGAAACACATTATATTTCATGCCGTAAAGAATGCCCGCAACGCCGGCAAGAGAACCGGCCAGCAGGAAGACCGAGGCAATGGAACGGTCCACGCGGACACCGAGGACACGCGCGGCCCTAGAGTTGCAGGCGATGGCACGGACATTCAGGCCGAACTTCGTCTTATTGATGAGATACATCAAGAAGACCAGAATCACCGCCGTGAGGATCAGACTGATCAGATCCAGCACACCGAGGTAGGCTCCGGCGATCTCTATGGTCGACACGGGAAGCTTAAACTTGAACGAGCGGTACTGGCCGGTGAAGACCAGGTTCGCAACCTGCTGAAAAATCGTCGAAAGGCCCATGGCACCGATCATCAGAAACATGTTGGGGGCGCCGGTGCTGCGGATGTGCCGGTAGACGATCTTTTCGCATAAGAAGCTGATGAGCGCACCGCCGCAAACACCGAGAAGCGCCGCAATCAGAAACGGCACACCGACCATATTGGCGAAGACAATCGCGACATAAGCACCAAGCATGGCAAACTCGCCATGTGCCCAGTTGGAGAAGTCCAGCAGGCTGTAGATAAGAGAGTACCCGGTTGCCAGCAGTGCATAGATACCGCCGATGGAGATTCCCGTGATAAGCTGTTGCAAGAACATAAGGCTTACCCTCCTATGATTCCATTTATCTAAAGAAAGGAGGGAGGAGCAAGTCCTCCCCCTTTTGCGGGAAAAAAGCGAGTTTAAAAAATCAGTCGACAACGGCCTCGACAGTCTTCACAGGCGACTTGATATGAGCACCGTCAGCATCTGTGGAGAACTCGAAGACTTCGCAGGCCATAACCGGGTTGTGAGTCTCGGCATTCATGACCAGCTGACCGATCAGGCCTTCATAGACCTCAGTGGCCTCAAGAGCATCGCGGATGGCAGTGGGATCTGCGGAGCCGGCGCGGGTAATCGCGTCAACAATCCAGTACACACCGTCACGTCCGAAGAGGCACTCGGTCTCCTTGGTTCCGCCGTACTTCTCAACGATCTTGTCCGCGAAATCGTTTGCCTCAGGCAGAGCGAAGCCAATACGGCTGACATACTGGCATCCGTCGAGCGCGCCCTGGGCTTCCTCGGCAAGCTGATCGGAATCCCATCCGTCATGGCCCATCAGCATGCAGTCGATACCCATCTCGCGGGCCTGCTTGGCAAAGGTGGCGTTCATGGCATAGTCGTTCATAACAACAAAGATGATCTCGGGGTCAGCCTTCTTGATCTTGGCGAGCTGAGCACGGAACTCTCTGTCGCCGGCCTGGCACTGTTCCTTGGCAACCAGTTCGCCGCCGTTAGCGAGGTAGGCATCCTCGATGAACTGGCCAACAGCCTCGGAGTTGGTATCACCGTTGATGGTGAACAGAGCGCCCTTCATCAGGCCGAGGTCCTTGGTGGCATAGGTGCCGACAACAGTGCCGATGTAGGCATCCAGGAAGCACATACGGAAGGAATAGGGATGCAGTTTGCCCTGCTCATCAATGGTAACGAGCTCGTTGGAGGCAGCGGTGCCGATGATGGGAACCTTAAGTTCGTCAGCAACAGAGGCCATAGGAATGTTGCAGGAAGAGAAGTTGGTGCCGATTTCAGCAACAATGCCGTTGTCGGTGATGAGCTTACGAAGCGCATTCACGGAGTCGGCAGAGTCGCCTTTGCCGTCCATCGGGACAAGCTCGAGCATTTTGCCGTCCAGAACGCCGCCCGCGGCGTTGATCTCTTCAATGGCTTCCAAAGCACCGTACTTACCGGCATTTCCCCACAGAGCAGTGGACTGGGAAAGGTCACCGATGTAGCCGATCTTGATGGTGTCGCCATCGGCGAAGGCTGTGGCAGCGAGAGAAACGATCAGGATTGCCATAAGCAACAGGGACAGAGCTTTTTTCATTTTTGGGATATCCTCCTTTTGGTCTGATTTGTGCATACTATGCATCTGTTCATAGTTTATGAAACTTTGTTCAGTTTGTCAAGCCCGATTTTGTGTGATTTTGACCGTTTGTGAGTATAAGTATTTTAACGATATTGTCTCATTTTCTTTTGAAAACGGCATAAAAAGACAAATTTTGCCATTATTTTAATCATATCCCATTTTTTCTTTTCTCTGTTTTCAAAAATCCAGTCCGTTTTTTTGTAGCAGTATATAATTTTTGTTGTTGTTTTTTGTCTATATTCAACAACATCAGCAGATATAGTGTTTGAAGCAGACTGTTTTTGCCTGTTCTCTAACATGACATGCCGGATATCGTTGAGCATTTCAGCTCGCGCAAAAAAGAGGAGGCACAGTCTGTGCCCCCCCCATGAATAAGTTGTTTTGAAAGGGATGAGGTTTATCCCTGCGTATACAGGATCTGAATCTTGCGCCGGGCCGCGAAAACCTCGAAGTCCTCCGGTACCATCTGGTCCGTAATGACCGCGTCAACTTCTTCCAGCCCTTCAAACAGGTGGTTGGCTGTTCCTTCGAACTTCGTATGGTCTACGACCAGATACTTCTTCTGCGCGCTCCGGAGCATCTGACGCCGGACATTGGCCTCGCTGATATGATTGTCAGAAAGCCCGTATTCTACACTCAGCTTCGGGCAACTGATAAACGCCTTTTCCGCATAGTAATGGCGCAGTGCCTCAACAGTATTCGGATCGGCGAAGGACAACGTCCGTCTGCGGAAAACACCGCCGATTCCGATCAGGTTAATATTCGTGTTGATCTCGCTGAACAGATTGCAGATTGCGAGAGAATTGGTGATAAGCGTCAGGTTCATTTCCCGGAGAAGAATGGCTTCCGCAATCGCAAGGCAAGTGGTGGAGGAATCCAGCAGAACCATGTCGTTCTCCTGGATCTCGTTGAGGGCAACACTTGCCATCTTTTCTTTGGTGTGCTGCAGATAGGACTTGCGCAATTCGATCGGATAACCCTTGTCGTATTTCTCAACCAAATAAGCGCCCCCGTGAGTACGGACCAGGAGTCCGGCGGTCTCCATCTCTCGGAGATCTCGTCTTATTGTTTCTTCACTGCAGTTGAGTAGTTCGCTCAGGCTTGGGACCAGGACATATCCGGCTTTCCGGAGTTCCTGATCGATCAGATTCTGCCGCTCGATCTTCAGCATTTGTTTAAGCTCCTTGATGTCACGTGGCAGCTTAATGCTGTCACTATTTACAAATATTATACATCACGCCTGTGCAAAACGTCAAATCATTCTTTCTAAGCCTATTATAGCGCCCGTTTTTTTGGTTTGTTGTTGACTTTTGACCGTAAGTGGTGTAAATTTTGATTATGTTCGACCGAATACGCAATTTGCTGACCGTTTGCAGGCAGTCAGGAGGCTATTATGCGCAGCTTTAATTCTTTCTTCCTGATGAACACGGAAGATGTCAAACGCTATGCCGTTGAAGTGCTTCATTTCTTTTCACCTGATGAAGCACTGGAGAGTCGGGAAATCGGCGACGGCAATATCAACTATGTTTTTCAGGTCCGTTCCCTTCAGGACGGACGTTCCGTGATCGTCAAGCAGGCAGACTGTCTGCTGCGATCGTCTGGGCGGCCGCTGGATCTCTACCGCAATAAAATCGAAGCCGCTGTACTCAAACTGGAGGGTGAACTTGCACCTGGCCTGGTTCCCGAGGTCTATAACTATGATGAAACGATGTCCGCAACCTCGATGGAGGATGTGTCTTCATGCCGCAATCTGCGTCGGGAGCTGTTGGCGGACCATGTCTATCCGCATCTCAGCGCCCGCATTACGGACTTTATGGCGGCTACACTCATGCCTTTGACGGATCTTGTCATGGATGCGGAAGAAAAAAAGAAGAGCGTCCGGTTCTATACGAATCCGGAGCTCTGCAAAATCACAGAAGATCTGGTCTTGACAGAGCCATATTATGACTATAAGGGCCGTAACATTATCAGCAAAGGTAATGAGGATTTTGTCAAGGCCTTTCTCTATGAGGATAAAGCTCTTCACGCAGAAGTCGCGAAGCTTCGCCTAGGATTTATGAACAACGCGCAGTCGCTTCTGCACGGCGATCTCCATTCCGGTTCCATTTTTATCAACGAGACCGAGCTGAAGGTTCTGGATCCGGAGTTCGCTTTTTACGGTCCCATGGGCTATGACATCGGCAATGTAATCGGCAACCTCTTCTTCTCGCTGGCCAACAAGGTCTTTACCGCACCGGAAAAGCAGGATGTCATCCATGCGCTTTATCGCTGCATCGAAGAAGTCTTTGATTTCACGCAGGAGAAGTTGGCAAAGCGCTATGACGAACTGGTCATGCTGCCTCTGTACCGCGTTCCCGCGTTTCGGGATGCCTGGCTGGGCAGCGTCATGGCGGACGCCATCGGTTATGCCGGAACAGAAATCATCCGCCGTACCGTGGGAGATTCCAAGGTGATGGAGATCGAAACCGTAACTGATCCTGCTGTCCGGATACCGATGGAACGCGCACTCATCAAACTCGGCATTGCGCTCATAAAGCAGCGGGAACACCTTCGGAGCGGAAAAGAGATCACCTCACTTTTCCGCCTGATCCTTGCATAAGGAAGGAGTCGCTGTCATGGAACGCAATGACCGGAACATGCCCTTCCTGCTGCAGTATGAGAATGTCGCTTGGTACGACGGAGGCAAAGTCCGCATTCTGGACCGCCGCGTCTATCCGACGGAAGTCCGCTTTGTGGAGTGTGAGACCTATCAGCAGGTAGCGCGGGCAATCGCCGACATGGTTACGCAGAGCGCTGGCCCCTACACTGCCGTTGGCATGGGAATGGCCCTGGCCGCCTGGCAGATCCGTGGGGAGTCAAAGGAAAAACAGATTGCTTTTCTCCGGCAGGCGGCTTACGATCTGGCGCATGCCCGGCCAACCACCGCCAACCGCTACGGTCAGATTACCTTTCGCGCAGCCGCCCTGGCGGAAAACGCACTGGAGGCCGGAAAAGATCCCGTCGCCGCCATTGCGGCGTCTACGGTGGATTCTCTTAACCGGCGGTACAGCACCATGCAGATCGTCGGCAATTACCTTGCCGATCTGATTCCTTCCGGGGGCAGTATTCTGACTCAGTGTTTCGGTGAAACCATCATCGGTACCGTAATCCGTGCCGCAAGAGAACAGGGAAAGGACTTTCGAGTCTATTGTGCCGAGACGCGGCCTTATCTGCAGGGAGCGCGGCTCACTTCCAGCTGTTTTGCAGAAATGGGATTTGAGACCACGGTGCTCACCGATAACATGATCGCCTATGCCATGCAGAATGAAGGCATCGATCTGTTCACCTCCGCCGCCGATTCCATCGCGCGCGACGGACACATCGCCAACAAGATCGGGACTTTCCAGATTGCGATCCTGGCCAAATACTTCGGTATCCCCTATTATGTCACCGGTATTCCCGACCATGATAAACGTACAAAGGACGACATTGTCATCGAGATGCGGGATCCGGAACAGGTTCTCCGCTATCGGGGGATCCAGAACTGTCTTCCGCAGGTGCATGCCATCTATCCTTCCTTTGATATTGTGCCTCCGCATCTGATTTCCGGCGCGGTGACCGATAAAGGCGTCTATGTTCCCTATTTGCTGGACCATTATTTTAAAACTGAGGTCAAAGAATTCTATTGAGTCCCGGAGTCTGTGCCGGGCTATCTTGTAACAAACAATTTATTATAAAGGAGCAGAGCCATATGAAAGTCTATGTTCGCGCCCCATACCCCGAAAACCGCCTCGCAGAACTGAAGGAACTGTTTGATGAAGTTCTGTATGAACCCTGGAACGACACCGGTGAGCGTTATTACGAAGATGAGATGCTGGAGCATCTGATCAAGGTTCAGCCTGACGTTTTGATTACGGAACTTGATCGTGTCACCGAAAAAGTCCTGAGTGGTTATAAGGGACTCAAGCTGATCGGCGACTGCCGCGCCACTCCTGCAAACCTGGATACCGCCGCCTGCACCAAAGCGGGCGTCCCCGTTCTTTGTACACCTGGCCGCAACAATCAGGCTGTGGCCGAGCTTGTAGTTGCGCTGATCATTATGCACATGCGCCATGGCCTGGAAGCCATCCAGTGGATCAAGGACGGAAAATGGGTTGCCGGCACGACACCTTACTTTACCTGGATGGGACATGAGTTGCAGGGAAAACGCGTCGGTCTTGTCGGGTTCGGAGCTGTAAGTCAGGCTGCAGCAAAAATACTTGACGCTTTCGACTGTGACGTGTGCTATTATGATTACAAAGGACGCGCTTTCGGCCACTATCGTCCCCTGTCTCTGGAAGAGCTTTTCTCAACCTGCGATGTTGTCTCGCTGCATCTGCCGGTCAGCGACTCGACCCGCGGTATTGTGAACGAAAAACTGCTGCGTTCGATGAAAAAGGATGCTTTGTTTGTCAATGCCGGCCGCTCGGCACTGGTAGACACCCAGGCGCTGATCCGGGTTTTGAACGACAAGGCCATTGCCGGCGCTGTCCTCGATGTTCTTGACAATGAGCCTCCCACGGAGGAGGATCTGGAAATCATGAACTGCCCCAATGTCATCCTTACCCCGCATATCTGCGGTGCAACCTATGAGGTCACCAACCATCAGGCCGATATTCTCAATCTGCGAATCCGCCAGTGGCTCGCCGGAGAGAATCTGGGAAAAATCATCTATAACCGCGACGTTCTCGCACGCTGAGTAATGGAACACTATCTTCTGATCGACCTTGGCACCGGCAGCACCCGCGCCGCCATTGTCAACAGTCATGGAGAGATTCTGGGCATGCGAAGCTTCTTCAACCGTTATTATCGCGATGAAGCTTATCAGGATGCGCAGTACTTTCTGCCGGAAGAATGGGAGGGTGAGATCCTGAAATGCTGCAGGGAACTGCATGCAGAATTTCCGGGGATCCGGATTCGGGCTGTATCCTCAGCCGGTGCCAGACAGACCATCGTCCTGCTTGATCGAAACCGTCATGCCTTCTATGCATTGCCTAACATCGATAACCGCGGCCGTGAATTCATGGGAGAAATCACGGACCATGCAGGGATTTATGAGCGTTCCGGCAAATGGGTTACGGAAGACTTCCCTGCGGCCAAGCTTTTGGGACTGCGGAAAAAGCGTCCGGACATGTACAATCAGATCGGAACCATTCTCAGTCTCAGCGAATGGATCGCCTTTATCTTCACCGGCGAGACCGTCTTTGAGCCTTCCCAGGCCTGTGAAACGCAGCTCTATGATCTGGAGCGAAAAGCCTGGTCAGAGGAATTATGCCGCGTCTACGGTGTTGACCCTGCTGTTCTGCCCCCGCTCATGAATGCCGGAGAATCCGCCGGTCCGATTCTCCCCTCTCTGCGTAAAGAGCTGAACATGGCCGAGAATGCGGTCTTCCTCGTCGGTGGGGCAGATACGCAGTGTGCGCTGATGCAAACCGCGATTGCCCCCGGCGACATTGCGGTCGTTTCGGGAACGACCTCCCCCTGTACGGCGCTTATCAGTGAGAAATACCATGACGAAAAGCAGCGTGTATGGGTCGATGCCAACCTCGGTGCAGAAGGCTTTCTTATCGAAATGAATCCCGGTGTGACAGGTCTGAATTATCAACGTGCCAAGGCAGCGCTTTGTCCGGATATCTCTTATGAAGCGCTTGAAGAGGCCTATGCCGGAAAACGGGAATTCTTCTGTACGGCATCCTTCAGTTCCCTGCTGTTTTATGAGCAGCGCTCGCTGCGTCGGGGCGGTTTCTTCATGAACAGCCCGTTCGCCGAGGGAGCTGACCGTATCGATCTGATGTGGGCCGTTCTCGCCGACAGTGCATGCGCTACCTATGAACAGCTTTGGCGTCTTCGCAAGCTGAGCGGTCATTCCCGGGATTTTGTACTTGCCTGCGGCGGAGGTTTTCGATCCGGAAGCTTGTGCCAAATGCTGGCAGATCTGACCGGTGTCGAAATTCGTCTTTTACCCGGTTTTGACCAGGCAACACTCCGCGGTCTGATCGTTATCTGCAACCGGGCGCTCGGCAAAACGGGCAGTATCCATCCCGACAGCACATTCCTATGTTATCATCCTCAGCAGGGCGATCTCATAAAAAGCTATCGTTCGGTCTGGAACCGGAACCGCCTGACGGCAAACACACAGTGAACAGAAATCGGAACAAACCAAACAAATATAATTATGATAAGGGAGGAACCAAACTATGTTAATGCAGGAAGAAAGAGAACTGATCGTTGAAATCGGGAAGCAGATGAGCACTTCCGGCCTTTGCCCCGGAACCAGCGGCAACCAGAGCATCTATAATCCCGAACTCGGCCTGATGGCCATCAAGCCCTCCGGAATCGGTTACATGGAAACCACACCGGAAGACGTTGTCGTAATGGACCTGGAGTCCCATGTTGTCGACGGAAAGCGCAAGCCCTCCAGTGAATGGGATATGCATACAGAGTTCTATAAGCACAAACCGAGTTGCCGTGCCATCGTCCATACGCATTCCCGTTTCTGCACCACATTTGCCGTTCTTGGAAAGCCCATCGAAGCGGTTCACTATGTTCTGGCCGATGCAAACTGCTATGAGGTTCCCTGTGCTCCCTATCACACATTCGGAACACCGGAGCTGGCCAATGATGCGGTGAAATACTGCGGAGACGGCGATGCCGTTCTTCTGGCAAACCACGGCATTATTGTCTGCGGCAAGAACCTGAAGAGCGCATTTGGGCTTGCCAAGAATCTGGAGTACATCGCTGAACTTCAGTATCGTGCCCTGTGCATCGGAAAGCCCAACGTCCTCAACAAGGAACAGATGGACGAAGTGTTTGAGGGCTTTAAGTCCTACGGCCAGCCTGCAAGCGGAAAAACAGGTTACTAAGCGATTCGCTAAAGGAGCAGTACATGAATTCTTTTGATTTTTACAGTCCGACCTATTTCGTTTTCGGTCGTGACCGCGAAAATGAGACGGGAAAATATGTCAGGAAGTTTGGCGGCAGCCGCGTTATGATCGTTTATGGCGGTCAGTCCGCCAAAAAGTCCGGCCTGCTTGACCGTGTCAAGACGTCCATTGAGGCCGAAGGACTGAGCGCTGTGGAACTGGGCGGGGTCAAGCCCAATCCGCGCAGCGGTCTGGTCTATGAAGGCATCGAATATGCGCGTCGAGAAAAGGTGGACTTCATGCTGGCCATCGGGGGCGGCAGCGTCATTGATACCGCAAAGTCCATCGCCATGGGCGCCCCTTATGGCGGAGATTTCTGGGACTTCTTCTCCGGAAAAACCCCGGAAACCGCACTTCCTGTCGGCGTGGTACTTACCATTGCCGCTTCGGGCAGCGAGGGTTCGCCCAATGCCATCATCACAAATGAGAAGACCCTGGAGAAAACGGCAGCAGAAGCAGACTGCATCCGTCCGAAGTTTTCTGTTATGGATCCTGTGCTGACGGAAAGCTTGCCTCCCTTCCAGACCGCCTGCGGCGTAACAGACATTATTTCCCATGCTTTTGAGAGATACTTCACCCCGACGAAGGATGTCGAAACCACAGACCGTATGCTCGAAGGCATCGTGCTCGCCATGATGCACGAGGGCAGACGCGTCATGAAGAACCCGCATGACTATGAAGCACGCGCCAATATTATGTGGGCAGGCATGGTGGTACATAACGATGTTATGGGTGTGGGAAGAAAACAGGACTGGAACAGTCATCATCTGGAGCACGTGCTTTCAGCTGTTTATGACTGTGCCCATGGCGCCGGCCTTTCCGTGATCATGCCCGCGTGGATGAGCTACTGTGTGGAGCACAGCGACGCCATGCGGTTTGCACAGATGGCAACACGGATTTTCGGCTGTCAGATGGATTTTGACGATCCCAAGCGTACAGCGCGTGAAGGCGTCGAAGCCTTTAAGAACTTTTTGCGCGAGCTGAACATGCCGCTGACCTTCGCCGATATCGGCGCAGATCCTGCGTCCATTTCGCGTCTGGTGGAAATGAATAACATCGGAGATGGCGTTACCGGCGGATATGTCGGTCTTGACCGTCAGGCGCATTTTGAAATATACGAAATAGCCGCCGGTCTGCGCTGATTGCTTTCCGGCTGCAAATACGAAACTAAAACAAGAAAGGGTAATCTGAACAATGATCGATCTCAAGAAATGCGGCTTTGCTACCAGACAGATCCATGCCGGCAAGCATGAGAACTCGGCCGGAGCTCTGACATCGCCAATATATCAATCTTCCACTTTTGAGTTTGCCTCCGTCGAGGAAGGCGGGCGCCGCTTTGCCGGACAGGAGGACGGTTATATTTACACTCGTCTTTCAAATCCGACCGTGAATGTCGCGGAGGAAAAAGTTGCCGCTTTGGAATGCGGTGAAGCAGCGCTCGGCACGGCAGCCGGTATGGGTGCCATCTCCGCAGCGATCTGGACCATCATCAAGGGTGGTGATGAGATTGTTGCCTCAGACACGCTGTACGGCTGCACATTCTCGCTGATGAGCCATGGACTGGATCGCTTTGATGTGAAGACGCACTTTGTCGATCTCAATGACCTCGAGAATCTGAAAGCTGCTCTGACCCCGAAAACAAAGATCGTCTACCTCGAGTCTCCTTGTAACCCGAACATGAAGATCATTGACATTGCTGAAGCAGCCAGGATCTCGCATGAATACAACCCTGAAATCAAGGTCATTGTTGACAACACCTTTGCCTCTCCCTATCTCCAGCAGCCTCTGAAGCTCGGAGCCGACATTGTTGTCCATTCCGCGACCAAATACATCAACGGACATGGCGATGTCATTGCGGGATTTGTTGTCGGTAAGGCAGACTTTATCGGTGAGGTCCGTACCTTCGGTCTGAAGGATATGACCGGCGCAGTTCTGAGTCCCTTCGACGCCTTTCTGATTGCACGTGGTCTGAAGACTCTGGATATCCGCATGGAAAAGCACTGTGCCAATGCCATGAAGGTCGCTCGTTACCTGCACAACCACCCGGCAGTTGCGAAAGTCTATTACCCGGGGCTGGAGGACTTTGAAGGCTATGAAATCGCAAAAAAACAGATGCGTCTTCCCGGCGGCATGCTGAGCATCGAGCTCAAGGCCGACCGTGACAAATCCGCCGCCGCGCTCAACAGACTGAAGCTCTGCACCATCGCCGTCTCCCTCGGTGACGCCGAAACTTTGGTCGAGCACCCGGCTACAATGACGCATTCCACCTATACTGCTGAAGAACTTGCCGCTTCCGGTATCTCCGAAGGTCTCGTGCGCATCTCTGTCGGTCTGGAGGATGCGGAAGATATCATCGCGGACTTTGAGCAGGCCTTCGCCGATCTTATCTGAGCCGCTGATTCAAGCGAATCACGTACAACAGTCCTCTCTGTCAGGTCACTCTGTCAGGGAGGGCTTTTCTTAAGGTCCTGCCAACTGTCGTATTGCCTGCTGAACCAATCGGTGTTATATTCTGAATAAGGCGTCAAAAGGTCAGTTTTTCAAAAAAAGCCTCTTCCAAGGAATCGCAAGGTACTGCCGAAAACCGCCTATTATGATGTATAAGGGCATCAACAGACCCGAAAATGCTCATAATGTGTACCGGGCATATTGTACAATGACAGAAAACACCGTTTTACGCTCAACATCATACTATAATTTGAACAGGAGGTTCTTGTTTTGCGTGTAAATGCAGCCTGCGCGCACTGCCTGTATGACAAGCAGATGCACAGGTCAAGTGACCCAGGATACTTGAAAGAGATTCAGGATATTATAGACAGCAGAAACGAATCTGATACGGCACCCTATCTGGTTTATCTTTTCACACAGGTCTTTGAACGGCGCTTTGGAAAATCCGAACCGTATGGTCCGCTCAAGCGAAGTTATAACGATCTTGTGCTTGCGCTGGAGGACAGGGTCCGCGACAGAATCCAAGCTTCTCCTGACCCTCTTGCAACTGCACTTGCCTTTGCTAGGATCGGTAACTATATCGATTTCGGTGCAATGAACACGATTGAGGAAGATACTTTTCTGTCGTTATTGGACCAGGCCGGATTGACCGCACGTGATCGCGCCGCCTATCAATCCTTTGTTAATCAGTGTCAGGATGCCGACAATTTCCTGTTGATTGCGGACAACTGCGGTGAAATCGTCCTTGATAAGCTTTTCCTTGAACAGCTTAATGCCCGTTTCCCAAAGCTGAAGCTTTCCGTCCTGGTACGGGGTTCTGAAACGCTGAACGATGTTGTGCCCGAGGATGCCGTTTATGTCGGTATCGATCATCTAGCCGAAATCGTTTCAAGTGGTTCTTCTGCTGCGGGCACCATCTACCATATGTTGAGTTCTGAAGCGAAAAATACTCTCGACCGGGCAGATGTGATTCTGGCAAAAGGTCAGGGCAACTATGAGTCTCTCTGTGGCCAAGGTCGACATGTCTTCTACTCTCTTCTCTGCAAATGCGATCTGTTCCCCGAGCGTTTCCATGTACCACAGCTGACCGGAATCTTTGTTGAAGAGAACTGATCCGTCAGCATCTCCTGTGTACCAGTTTTCTTGCTGTGATGACTATGAAAGAGTGCCTGTCAGTTGGTCTCGTCTCAAAACAGGACCGGATCACTCTGGTGTGGAATGATGTGGTTGACGCCGATCGCCTTGACGTACCAGCCTTCAATCACGCATTCCTCAAACAAAGGATGCGCCCGAAGGTACCGCTTCCGAACTCTCCTCCATGCGTTGCCGTAACTACGGATAATTATGAAATGGTGAGCGGCGAACAGGTTTTAGCAAACCTCTATGATTATACGAAAAATGGGTATGTCATTTTTACTGCACGCTGCGTAAACGGCAAAGTTACAGATTCCATTGCTTATTGTCTCGTTATTATTTGTGCCTTTGAAACGCGAGCTGTTAACCAGATAGAATTCATCCGTAACGTCACCGAATTTGTCTTTATAGTATTCCTTGACCCACTCATCTCTGCTTGCCTCTGCGGCAGACATACGGAAC
>JAEEGL012327439.1_pt1 | contig 17489 bp, 22 predicted proteins | sample 9134231 | NCBI WGS metagenome assembly JAEEGL01 (sample SAMN16246548, study PRJNA631951) | gut metagenome | biome: gut microbiome; feature: rumen; material: fiber-attached | host: Bos | place: Iran: Karaj | collected 2018-10 | reverse complement strand
TGTCTTCCGCATCCAAAAGGAAATACAGCGAATATCTGGAAAGGATAGGACAGAAGGACGGCAACAAACCCGACTCCCCATCCAACCGCTACTGCAAGCCACTCTCCATGATCGGCCTGTCCGAATCGGAGATAAGAGCGGACCTCTCCGCATATGCCGAAAAGGACAGAGAAGACTATATGGAGAGGGAAGCGGAGAAGATCGCACGCAAGAAAGAGGAACGCGACAGAAAGGCCGAGGAAAAGAAGAAGAAGGCCGAGGAAAAGGAAGAGTCCCACAGGATCAACGTCATCAGGGATAAGAACCAGAAGGACCTCAGAAGTATCAAGAGCAGTCTTTGGGGAAAGTACAAGATGACTTCCGATTCCAAAAGGGAGTACACCAGACTCGTCACCGACGCCACTTCCCGCGACGAAAGATACACCGAGGATGAACTTGACGATATCAGGGAAAACCTCAGAACGTATGCCGATTCGGATATAGAGAAACAGAAACAGGCATACGAGGAAAAATACTACAATACGATCAGGGAAGAGACCACCGACGAGGAAGGCAACACCGTTACCACCGAACGCAAGGAAAGAAAGACTTTCTGCGAAATCCACCCTACCGCATGCGCCACGGGAAAGGCTATCGAGAGCGGTGCAAAGAAGACTGGTGAGGTCATAGACAGGGGATTCACTGCGGCTGGCGGAGCGATCGTGGAGGGGGGAAAGGCCATCGGCAGGGGATCCAAGAAGGTCGCGGATTACATAATGGGCAAGAACGAGTCGGACAGCGACGATGATGAACTGGATGACGAGCCAGACATCTCTCCCGACATGGGCGGGGACGGACCCGAAGGACCATCGGGCAAGAAACCCTCTGGAAAGCCATCCAAGAAACCGAAGAAAGAGACGGAGGAGGATGAAGATACATCCGATTCGGAGGATGAGAAAGGACCGTCAAGACCGCAGAAAAGACCTCAGAAGAACCCCAGACCAAAGAGGGAAGAACGCTATGAGGAAGTGGACGAGACCGACGAAAGGGACACTAAGGAGGACGATGACGATGACGGTCTGGCACCCGCATTCAGGGATGATAGGCCACGGAGTTCCCACAGGAGGAACACACAGCAGTGCAACTGCTCATGTCCTATACCGAAGAAACACGAGAGCGAGGGCGACTCCATGCCACCCGTGTTCGCCGAGGAACCGAGGTCCAAGACCGTGACCAAGACGGAGGATGACGATTGGGGTATGCCAGCGCTGTTCGTTGACGATATGCCCGCACCGAAGAAGAAGGCGAAGAAGAGGACTGCGGATGATGACGATGGCATGCCAGCGCTGTTCAGGGAGGATCCCGCACCGAAGAAGAAAAAGAGCAGTGCGGAGAGCATGGACTTCTCCATGCCAGCATTGTTCATGGACGATCCAGAACCCCGTAAGAAGCGTTCCAGCCCCGCTAAGAAGACCTCTAAGCCCAAGACCGCTACCGCTAAGGCAAAGCCTAAGAAGAACGCACAGACTTCCGCAAAGGGCAAGGGAACGGGCAAGAAGGCCACTGGCAGGAATGCGAAGACGCAGAAGAAGAAGACCACTGCCAAGAAACCCGCACCGAAGAAAAAGAAGAAGAATCAGGGCGGGAACGACTGGCTGACCGACGGGGACGCAGGTCTGTTCTGAGGGCGCATGCCCTCTCTCAAACCCTTTCCTTTTTATCATATATATTAAATAGTTGCACCCCCGTTCGTCATATATAACGTATACAACTGCGTTTGAAGACGGTGGACAAAATGGTCACAGAATACTACTATGGAGGAGAGTGGACGGACAAGATCACCAGAAAGAACAGTCTGGTCGAGATCCGTAAGGCGTTCATCAAGGAATCGTACCGCAATAAAGGACATTTCGGAGTAAACATCTTCAAGAAAGGTCATGTGGTAGGGAAGATCTACGAGGGCATAGGCGCATGGTTCTATCACAACTATGAAAACGGCAAGACCTATGAGATTAACAAGGACGGCACTGTAAAGAGGTGAATGATATGGCATACAAGTATACAGCATACTACTACCTGAAGAACGGAAAGACAGATAGCAAGGAAATCGTTACAGGATACAATCTCCGTAAGGCAAATGAATATCAGATCACGGAGATCCGTAACAAACTTCCCGTGTGGAATGTCGTAGAGTGGGACCTTTATGACTCCAAGGGAGTTCTGGTCATAGCCGAAAGGTGGGATGACAAGAAAGAGGACTGGATCTCGATAATCAGAAAGAAAAAGGACAACAACTGGCACCCGTTCGGACTTTAAGGGAGTGTGAAAAATGACAACATATTACATATGGGAAGATTGGCCTAATAAAAAATCAGAATCCCCCAATGCTACTGATGTGTTCAAAAAAGCATATGTGTTGGCAAAACAGCCCAAATACAAAAGCGCTTTTGTAAACATCGGTAGAACTGGAAGGAAAGTCGATCCAAATTGGAAACTGGTTGCATATATGACCATGGCTGATAAGAAGAAGGTGGTTGTGATTATGGATGGGGATTTCACGAAATCACGTGTCCTAAAAGCCAATGGTGAACTCGGAGAGATTGTCAGGAACAAGTCGATCATACGTGACGGCAAGAAGATAGGGGATCTGACGTACATCGGAAAACTGCCTGAAAAGGGGGTGTACTGGAATTATTACACCAATAAACATGAGACATATGCAAAGAAAAGGAAGTGAGAAATATGGCAAAATTCAATTTCTACGCATTTGATAAGAAAGACTGGATATGGAGGGCTACATGGGATGTTGAACCCTCCATGCTACCTGCATATGTGAATCACGGCCAAGGTTCATTCGACATCCGTGGGGATCACGGAATCATCGTGGACAGGTTCGGTACAGTCGTAGCCACGTACAAAGGCACCAGTGCAAGAAAGACGTTCACATTCAACGCCTATTACAAGGCACATTACCAGTAATAGAGTGTTGAAAAGTATGAATTATCCTCAAACAGGGAGATCACATGTCTAAGGAAACTGTGAAACGCAAGTCCATAAAGGACGCAATCGTTGCCAAGAAAGACAAACTGTTCGAGAAGTGGTACGACGAAGAGATCAATATCTACGTGATATACGATAGGGTCCATAACAAGAAGCACTACGCCACTTCACAGAAGTATGAATGGGATATCATGACCCTATTCAAGAAATACCCTGAACTGAAAAGCGTGGATCTGTACAGTGTTCACGGTAACTATCTCGACGGGAAGAATCTCAGATTCTACTCTGGCGTGGCATTGAGAACCAAGATCGCTCGTATCCCTGAGATAATCACAAGACACATCGGGAAAGGGACGCTGGAAGACTTTTACAGGTTCATCGACTCGATTTGAGTCCCCTTACCAAACCACTTATCCTTTTTTCAACCCCTCGATTTGAAGATTCCCGAAAATTCTAAAAAAACAATGAATCTTATTTCCGAGTATTCCAATATGAATATATAGAATAGTACGGGCGTGCGGATACGTGCGCACACGTGCCTACGGATGCGCTCACGTGCACGCACAGGTATGGGGTGCGCGTGCGCAGGAGAACATTCAGGCGGTTCGGCGGGTGTGATCGGCAGGAAAAGGGGCAGAAAGGTTGTCGGAAAGCGAACGGTTAGCGTCAATTTCAAAAAGTCGATTTAGTATTTAAAGGGGGGTCGGGTTTAGACCCCCTCCCTCTTCCGACAACCCCGACACCCCTACTCCGTCCTTTTTGCAGACCTCGATCTCGTCCTCTACCTGCTTACGCCTATCGAGGATGGTCGTGCGGGGAACACCGAGGGATTTAGCGATAGAGTTCCACGAATCCCCCCTTATGCGCATGAGGGCGATCTTCCGAATGGGCACATCCTCCCTGACCTTCTTACCGAACTTCTGGCCCTGCGAGATACGGTGTTGCATGCCCTCTTTTGTCCTCGTCGATATAATCTCCCTCTCCCACTCCGCTATGGCCGATAGGAACGTAAAAACGAGTTTGCTGTTCGGATTATTGGGGTCAAAATCGAAATCGTTGAAAATCAACGAAACACCCTTACCTTTGTGTGCACGTTTGCACGTCGAGAGCGTTTCTATGGTCGTAGTGAGGTGTTTTACGGACCTCATGACCCTATCTACCCTCAAGGCCATGATCCCGTCTATCTCGCCTTTCTGCGCTACGTCCATGACCTCTTTCCACTGCGGACGGTTGGCGTCCTTTCCAGACGCATAGTCCACATACTCCCCCACGACCTCGAATCCTCTTATCTGGGCAGACTTCCTCAATATGTCCATCTGCGTGTATGGATCCTGCCCCTTATCCGAAGTGGATACACGGGCATAGAGGACCACTTTCAGCCTTACGTCTTCGTTTTCTTCCATGCGTTCCCTCCCTCCATTACCATTGATCCGAACCGTTCATAGGCACTCGCATCCGATTTTCTAAGGATACGGCCCATTTCCCTTACCTTTTCGGCAAGTCTTTTGAGTGAAAGGGGGGTCTCACCGTCTGTACGGGGGGCCAGACAGCAGATCAGGCAATATGTCATGAACCCTTTATACAATATTTTGACCGCCCGATCGGGGTCATTTATGCAGATGACCCTCCATTTTTCAAGATTGAATTTTGCCATTTGCCCTCGGTTCAGTAACATAATAGGGTCAATAATGACGGGAATCCCATCCTTTCCCGTCATTATATGACAGAAAGGCTCATGCCAGTATGACCTTTCATGTTACTCGTTATACATTTGCTCATATAAAAATATTTACATCAAAGGTCGGTAAATATTTGATTCCGCCCACCCCCCTGAAAATAGGTACACTTCGGGAAAGGATATACCTGTTTAGAAAAACGAAAAGAACGGTTTTATTTTTTTATGGAACATTTTATCCGAGAAAAGTACACCTTTATCAAAAAAAGGGAAAAAGGCCCGCCTCCTGCTGGCACGTATGTTGCGCCTAAAATCGCCGTCTATATATGGATACATTTCGCGTAAGGCTTAAATCCTACGAACGTATTAAACGCTCATGGAAGACTTAACCATCCTCTTTTTCCTATTGATGATAGGAACCTATCTTTTGCAGATGTTCCTAAAAAGGACAGAGAGAAATCTGGAAATCAGAATGTGTACGATCCTGCTCTCCATATGCGCTATATGTAGTATCATAACAGATGATGGTCTTATGGCAGAGGAATTGGGCTATCTCCCGATCTTCCCCTCGGTCTTCATCTTACTGCACAGCATCGTAGGATTGTTGAAGGAGTGATATTATGCCGAGAAAAGAGAAACCAGAACAGGAATCGGCCTTTGACGAATTGATGGACGATCCCATCCTCCCGCCCGATGACGGCGGAGGAATGGTCGAAACCGCATACGACAAGGCTTTGGGCATCCTCACACAGACAGGGGATGACCCTCTGGAACTGATGACCCGTACAACTCCCATCATCGCCAAAGCGGGTGCGATCAGTTATTCTATGACGAGCACGTTCCACAGCACATATATCGCTGGCAGGTACAACCAGATCATGCGTCTGTCTGTATCGTTCGGCGGAAAGGGACGTGACGAGATTGTCAGGTCTTTGGGAGCCAATTCAGGCGCATTCGGTATGCCTGGTGGCGGTGGACCTGAGCCTGCCTTCATGCCAGCCATGGAGGAATGATGGGAAGACGTAAGAACTACCCAGGCAAACCATACTATAATCCACGCTGGCACGGTAAGAAACAGATGGTCGTGGGGTACTACAAAAAACACTCCATGACCATTCTGGTCTGTTCTGATACGCTGGATCTGTTCGTTAAGGAACTGAAACAGAGGGTCAAGGACGGATATCAGAATGTCATAGTCATCGAGGGGGGAACAGGTAGCGGAAAATCCTCTGCGGCCATCCGTCTCGCTAAAACGATGGATCCTGACTGGAACATCACCGAGAACTACATCTACTCCCTTGAAGACCTCAAGGAGAAGTTGGACAGAGCCAACAGGGGAGAGAAAGTATCCCCGATCTCGCTGTTCGACGAGGCCGTTGTGTCCCTCAATTCACGTAACGCCATGCGCTCGGATGACAAAAACATGCTGATTTTGTTCAACACGATGAGAAGCCGTGGCTGGACCACGATCCTCTGTGTGCCGAGCATCTTCGACCTGAACAAGGCGGTACGCGCCACCCATGTGGATTACAAACTCAGATGTCCAGACAAATCACCGATAAAAGGTGTGCCCAAGAGGGGATTCTTGGAATTCAGCAAGGCTAAACGTTCCGAATATTCCAGATCGAACGAGCCGTACTGGTACTTGTTTGCGGCTGGTGTGTACCCGCCGTTGGAGAAGGAATGGAATGAGGAATACCAAAAACTCAAATATGCCAAGCAGGACGAACTTATCCTCGACTTCATCAACGGGGAGACCCCAGGAAAGAAGAAGAAGGGAGAGGACGGAGAGGAAGAACAGAGCATAGAGGAGGGCGAGGACGCATGATCGAGCCTATGAGACGCTATATCCTCACGAGGGTGGACGCACGCGAACGTATGGAGTGCAGGGCATATATGAAAAAGAGATATGCCAGATATCTCCTTTACACGGCGCTGTACTGTACCGCCATGATCGTAATCGGATTGTTCTATGAATGGGACATGTACGAACTATGCACGGATCTGGCGCTGGTTTCGTTCTGCGTATGCGGGATGTTATGGAGCCATTGGCTACTATGGAAACCGCCTACTGTGGATGAAATGGCCGAGATAGGGGACGAGATCCAATGAATCCGACAAGAGAGTACATCCTGACCCGCCTGACTGCCGAGGAACGCAAAGCCATGAGCAAAAGACTGCTGGCTCAATTCAAGGTACGGTTGGTCATATCGTTCTTTGCGGGCATGCTGTCATTGATCTATCTCGCGTGGCGCACGGAATACGGATGGGAGTTCTTCGACGGTATGCTGATTGGAATAGTGATTGGCGTGCTCTATCTCTTGGCGATATATACGGTCGGAGATTACCTATTGTGGAGACCCCCCACTCAAAAGGAGATTGAAACTTACAAGGATATGATAAGATGAAAAGAAAAGACAAGAAGATGGGGTGCGACAGGCGTACTATCCTGACTTGCATACCGTCAGCAAAAAGAAAAGAGGTATATACACAACTGAGAGGGAACAGGCTGAGGTTGATCATGCCCTTGCTGATTTGGGCAGTGGCGTTCTCGGTCTGTATCACATTGTACAATTTCTTCACGAATGAAAGTCAGTACATATACGGGATGATCATCGGTGGGGATCTGTTCATAGGCATGCTGTTGTTTGCCGTATATGACACAGTAGGTGTGCTTTGGAGAGAGCCAGATGATAAAGAAATGGACGAATTGGGAGACGAGATAATATGATGGTCATAATCACGGGAGAGAACAGGGTTGAGATATGCATACCCAACAAGAGACAGGAGGGATTGCATTTCTTCAAGACACGCAACCAACTGTATAGGATATTCCCCAACGGACTTATGCGCGTCCGTCTTTTCGACTACGACGGGATGGAAGTTGGATCCGAAGAGGGAATAATTTACAGAGAGAATGATATAGTCCCGTATGATACGATGGATCTGGACTACACCATGGACCGCTTGCTTTCGGACGTGGACAGGCACAAGATGATGCGTGAGGGCGGATGGAACAAGAAACCGAAGAAGGTCTGGTTCTCATCCAACCAGATCGGCGGGGTATGGAGTTGGATATACTCCAAGGTGGGAATCACAGGGTTGGTCATAGGCGGAGTGCTGGCATATGCATTCCTCGCCCCGATGTTAGGGATCTGATACCATGCCGATCGAGAAACCGAAATTCAGACAGAGACTTGGGCGCGGACTGAGGATGTTCTTCTTAGGGAAAGTCCTCTTGAAACGCATCCAGAGGGACCCCGATACAGGGGGGTACAGGATTGTCACAGAAGAAACTACCCGTAAGGAGTTGCCTATCGAGGCAGTGCATATCACGGGAACGAGCAACCAGTTCGCCATAGACGAGATCGGGATAAAACACCCCTACAACGTCATAGACAACGGATTCACGGCCATAGATCTCAATCTGTGGTTGGAGAGTAACGTCATAAACGACGCTTTGGCGCTGAAATGGGACGGATTGCAGGGACTTGACGCCAAGAAGGTAAGTATCATGGCCATAGTCGGAATCGTAGCAGTCATAATCATCTACATATTCATGGCAGGTGCATTGTAATGGGAAAGAAAAGCAGAGAGAAGATGGCAGGACCGAGTACGGCCCCGAAGAAGGAGAAGACCGAGAATCCTGAACAAGAAGAAAAGCGTATATTCACACGCACACGCGAGTGGATGAGAAGGTCCAAGATGGCTTTCAAGGACTTCTCCGACGAACAGCGGGAAAGGGAGTGCATGAAAGCCAGAGCGGAGTTCATCCCCCGCTGGATGGAAGAAGCGGGCATAGAGAAGTGGGAAGATATGGACTTCACCAAATGGCCACAGATCCATCTGGAATATGAGTTGTGCGACCCTGCTATCCTCAGAGCGTTGCAGAAGCCTGGGGGGAGAGAGTTGCTGTTCCAAAGGCTCACGGAGGAAGAACAGTACATCTACCTCAATGAGAAAGGATCCGAAGGGCGTACCTATGCGGACGATCTCGAAGGACGCAGGGGTATGAACAAGCGCAATATCGCTAAGGCCGTCGTGAAGTACAAAAAATCCAAGAAAATGGCAAAAATGTAAGAAAAATGCCCAAAAACCCCTTATTTTCTTCTTTTTATGTATATTTGTAAATACAAATGTGTAGCCATACAAACATATTTACGAAAAAATGTCTTATATACTACCTAATATAATTAGGTACACATGGAAGGCAAAGAAGAACCAATGGACAGGGTAATATCCCTCGTAGTTGCGGCTATCGTAGGGATTGTACTTGTGGTCGGTGCGTTCCTTCCTATCGCATCAGGTCAGATTACTTGGGCAATAGGGGATGATGGCCATGGACACACCAACATCCCTGGCCTTGATAACATAACAGGCGGTAGTGGTATGGTCGGTACCCTGCTCTCTGTTGTAGTGATCATGGTCATTGTCGGATTGATCATAGGAGTCGTATCCTACCTGAGAAGCAGGTGATTATGGAGCGATAGGATCTCGATATAGGAAACGGAGGTGAAAAGAAATGGATGTTCAGAAATTTACTGGTGCAGTTGTCTCGATTGTCGTAGTGGTCATCATCGCGGTTTCCGTCTTGGTGCCTATCGTTGCGTCCAACCAGGTCCCCACTACGGGAGAGGGTTCCATCGCAAATGCGGCCAGCATCAACGCGATGCTCAACATCGTGCCTCTGCTCGTGATCGTCGGGATTATTATCGCGGTGGTCGCGCTCTTCCTCGGAAAGAGGAATGCCTAAGCACAGCATATGAATGAAAAGACCAAGGGGGCAACGCCCCTCTTGGCAAACCACACGAAAAAGGTGATAAACATGGCTATGGACGTTCAGAAGTTCACTGGCGCAGTCGTCTCGATTGTCGTCGTTGTGATCATCGCGGTCTCTGTGTTGGTCCCCATCGTTGCCTCTAACCAGGTCACTGGAATCGCCAACGCTGACTCGATCAACGCTATGCTCAACATCATTCCCTTGCTGGTCATCGTCGGTATCATTATTGCCGTCGTTGCACTCTTCTTGGGAAAGAAGAACGAGGAGTAATCGCAAATCATCACAAGGGGGAGCAATCCCCCTTTAAACACCCTTTTGCCGTTTTGGTATCACCTTACAAATGTATTTACGTTTGTATATATAAAAGTTGTGCAAAGGGTTCTCTCGATTTAAACCATTATATACCTTTACGGAGATTAGCGATTATGGAATTCAACTCAGGCATGTTAGGTGTCGCAATAGTGGTACTGGGACTCATAGCATCATGCCTGTTCGGTGTAGTAATAAATGTGAACCAGCAAGAAGTACCCAAAGATACGGATTCATACGTGACAGACGTTACAGGTCTTTATGCAACGAACTCTCAGGATAAAGCATATTTAGAATACACCCCTGCCAAAAATTACAATGGATATTTTTCAGAAAACGCAAATGCGAGAGAGGAATATTCCATGCAGTTCCAAAAGACCGACGTATCAAATAGTTACCCTTTTTACTATTATCTGGATCCAGTGACACATACATACAATGCCGTTACAAAAGGCCCTATATATTACCCTGATACATCTACCCCCGCAATCATATTTTATGGAGGGTATGGGATATACTATTACAGTACGCTCTTTGATGATTGGTATTCTAATCCATTCACAACAGTAGAAGGCAATACAGGATATGAATCGGGTCCTGTATATGGGACTTATTCTAAGTTAATGAATTTAAAAAATTATATTGAATCCTTGCTCCCTGATGATGACCCATTATTAAAAACCGTGGAAATGGATTTCTCATACACGGTAGAAGACAGGACATTAGTAGGAAATACTACAACGAATGTTCATGCATCCAACTCTGCGATATCCGTTTTGAAAAGAACACCAAATGATTCACAATACGGATTTTACCAGACAGATGATGGAGGGTCATTCATCGTATCTAACCCCGAAAAAAAAGGAAAATTGGATCTGTATGGGTGGCAGGATAATCCATATGCTAAGGATTTCTTCATCACATCTGGAACTGTCGTTACATTCAAGATATTGTATGATATAAGTACAGGGTACATCACTGGAACTCTGAATGGAAATACCATCTTTGCAGGAGAAGAACCTTCAAAATATATCATAGCCGTTCAGAAGGGAGATGTTGCAACGGGATTTGGATCACAAGGCACCGTTACGTTAAGCGGTAACAGAAACAGATCGATTACAGACGAAGAAGTCTCCCAATCCCTCCCCAGATATCTTGACCCTCGTTATGGAGTAAATGTGTATCCTGACTCTCAGGACACTATTTGGGAAAATGATTACCTTAACAGCCAAATAGAAATGATTATTGCATTTGAGGATCTTTCAGACAACTACGAGACCCAATTTGAAATGTTTTTGGATACGGGGTCCTCTAATCTCTTAGACGTAAAACACATAGGAGGGGGATTTACAATCCTACAAATGCTTCATAATGGAGTCACAATAGGTGAACTCAGTATAGGTGAAAATTGGAAATACCTAAAACTGCATATAGATTCACATTCAGGGGAAATCGTCATTCAGCCTATCCCCACAACAGCGTGGACGAACTTCAACACATGGACTACGGATCAAGAGATATTAACCGTAGGCACTTTCCCTGATAAGGGAGATATCAGTTCAATACAAATTTCAAATGATGAAACCGAAGGCGCACCATTTAGGTTTCAAATTTCAAAAACACATGTATTTTTGAACACCTACGGCGTAATCATGATCGACCCTTATATGGATATTAAAAAGTGGTACCCATATGATACTCACTTTAAAATAAAATATACAAAGATTGCGTCCATAGGTTCAGAGATAACAATAGGAGGACAAACATACATCATCAGGGAAAATGAGATAGGTACATATCAACAGATTGATGATGAAATACAATGGGTCAGCACAGGCGTATCCCTCTCCGAATTCTCTATAGAGTACGATTACAGAAGTTCCTCTCAGGATTATTTGATTACGGTTACATCTCAAAAAACTGGACAATCCATAGAGATTATAAGCAATGATACAGAAGTGAGTATGGCTGGTGCATGGTACTTTACGGCAGGGTATTATAATATAGTCACGGAACTTGTAAAAGAATATACATGGGATGTTGAAGATGGAATTGTCTACGGATATACAGGGGTAGTTCTATTCATGATGATATTTATTGGGGTGATAGGCTTTGCATGGGCAAAAATTTCCCCAGGTGCATTAGGCGCCTTAGACATAGCAATATTAATAGGTGCAGAGATAATACTGTTCATAATACTGACGTGATATAATGTTACAATTCGGTGACTTCCAGACCCTCCTCGCAGACATGCTATTCGGTGGCAATACTACGATCGCAGGACTAATCATGTATACAGTAGTCTTGGGACTCATCTTTGCGTTCGTGCATAACCTTACTGCAACACTAATTGTATCTTTACCGCTTACATTAGTATTTTCCTCAATGGGGATTATTAGCGGAGATCTGATGATCCTAATTATAATCATCACGGTTCTTGGATTGGCCATGATATCTCGTGGAGTATTGAGTGGGTGATACAGTGGGTATATTCGGAGGAGGAGGGAGTAGCGAATCCTTTATACAAGGCGCTATGATTTTCGGATTTATGGTATTGTTACTAATGCCAATGATGATCTCAATCTTCATGTACCCTAATGGATCAGATGACTTAGAATCATATGCCACACAAGATACGATCGATGAATTGCTTTCTGCATATAACAACTTTACCAGTAATTCGTCATTAAAAGAGCAACCATGGGCGCTTACAGGGATATATACCCCATATCTGGGGGGTACATATCACTATACCTCTGACGGCTGGCTCTATGGGGACCTAATTACAAATTATAGTCCAAGTCAATATCAACTTACATCAGGGAAATACACAGTTGTTCAAGGTATGAATGGTATTGAAAACAATGCCATAGACGGGCAAGGAAACAGATCGAACAACTACACTGGAAAAGTATATACATACCAAGTAGAAGATGGGAAGATTACACAAGATGGACATAAAAATGGAGATGCATACACATACGTAACTATGGATGTTGCACACCAATCCGATATATTCTTTACGGATCAACTGAAACAGACCCAAGGAGAGGGTTTTTATTACGAATACTCTGGATACAGATATTGCTTCCAAGCCTTACAGGACGGGTACACTCAATACACGGATGCAGAAGGCAATGTGGGAGTAACAAAATTAAACGCTACGACGAGTTCACTTAGCCTGATTTGGTATAATTTTGTTGGACAGTCAGGGATCAGCGGGCAACTGATTATTTCAGGAAGTGATAAAGGCGTTGCATACCTTACAGCATCTGATATAATCAAAGCGTTTAACTCCAATACCAATACAGCACGCTTTGAGATGCAATTCAATGGGGTGCCTATGATAATCTACATAAGAATCGACCCCTCAATGACCTCATCAGGGGTGTCGATCGAAGAGTGTTACCAAAAGGGATATTGGAGCCTAATGGTTGCGTCTCTATCTACAAACCCAGTGGATTATTATTCTTCATCATATTCATTATCCCCTGAAAAAATCTGGGAAACGACAATCTCCCTATTGACCTTTGATATGGACTCATATGATATGTCCCCCACGATGAAATCACTTACTTCAATAGTATTTTGTGGTGTATTGCTGACGATGATTATCGCCATTGCACTGGCAAATCCAAAGGTATTATTGATTGCAGCCATTGCAGGACTTATTGCGTTGGTAATGGAGTTCCTTGGAGGGTTCACATGGCCTCCAGACCTAAGCGGGATTACCCCAGATATAGAGACACCAGAATGGTGGCCTTGGTGATAACATGACAAACTATGAAGATGATGAAGTTCAGGAGAAAAGCGTAATCACACGTATCGTTACGACAATAATATTTGTGATGGTTGCAATGATCATCGTCACCTCTGTTGCCATACCGCTTATCAGTTCGGTAGGGGATAGGACCGAGACGCTGACCAACACTGGCGCTACTTTCACGGAAATCACCGACACGGACGAGTTCCGCAGGTATGACTCTGGTTCGGTGAGTGTGATTTGGAATGGCAATGAAGTTTCCCTAAGCGGGACAATCTCTGGCGTTCCGCATACCGATAAGATCTTGGATAAGAAAGATTACAATAAGGAGTACCCCCTTATCCTGATCCACCATACCAACGGGTACATGGACACGATCGTGACATATACACAGTCCCCTACGGCATTCACGAAATTCGAGAGCGGTGGGGCACAAATCACCCAAGCAAATGGGAATGAGAGTATTGCAGGGAATGATTCTGTGTACATACAGGATCCAAAAGGCACGCTTGTCATGTCAAAGGACGGTGCGTATTGTTCCGATCCGTCACAGGTCGTAGGGTTTGGTTACGAATACGACCCCCTCACAGGAACTTCCAAATATATATGGGCAGATAACACGAACGCAACTACTGTTAAAAAGGGATGAAATAGGATGAAAGCACGTATATTAGGCATTATTGCGATACTCTGCGTCTGCTCAGTATTCATGTTCGGAGTTGAAGATGCTTATGCATCATCGGGGCATGGAACCGTTGATACCCCGCTTGCAAGCATATCCGTTGATGCGAACACATTCCTCGGAGACGCAACCACTACCACGTATGATCCATGGTATATCGAACCTTACGGTACCGTGTCCATCTCTCCCTATACGAACACACCTGCGGGAATGACTGTCAAGGCAATATCTCTTTCTGGAACAGGGTCAGAATATCTTACACTTGACAGTAATAATGCGGTCAGCGGAACGATAGAGACTGATGTTGCGGATATAAGCATTACAGTACAAAAATATGTCAGAGGGGAAGGAACGACGTTGATCACCAACAAGATCATCATCCCGTCTGAATATGAACACAGCATAGTGTATGACGCAAATGGAGGGTCGTATGACGGTGTTCCCCCTGTTGAAGGCTGGATAACAAGTGTGACGGATTACAACAGTGGATACACCAACGTCACACTGCGTATGTGCCCGTTCTACAACGATGGGTATGATTTCATAGGATGGGACATCAACGGCACTGTATATCAGCCAGGCGAAACATACCCTGTGTCGGGCAATGACAGTGTGACCGCATATGCACAATGGGGAAGACTGCATAAACACACAATCACATACAACGGGAATGGTGGGGATCCAAGTTATACCATCCCCGATTCTGTCAGGTATACTCCCACAAGCGGTTTTGCAGACGTCACCCTCATTCAGAATCCCTATATGAAATCGGGACAGAGTTTCACAGGATGGAGTGTCAACGGAGTTATATATCGCCCAGGGGAGTCTGTCCCAGTGGACGAAGACGCAACCGTGATTGCAGTTGCTCAATGGGTGTCGAATTCATCAACATCATATACGCACACGATAACATACAGTGCGGGAACAGGCACAGGCACGATGTCCTCCACGGTCCTTACCGATCATATTGATGGATATTCCTATGTTACCTTGGCAAACAATACGTTCACTCATGCAGGATATGTATTTACAGGCTGGCAGATTGGTAGCACCATATACGCAGAAGGGGTAGGTGTGCCCATAGAAGCAGGGATATCCTTACTTGCAACAGCACAATGGGGAGCGTCCCCTGGGACTGATTGGACGCATACTATCACCTACGATCTCAATGGGGGTGCGGGAAACGTGTACGATACATCGGTAACGGATAAACTCTCCATCCCTACCGCAGTCCCTTTGACAACGACAACACCTCTCAAGACAGGATTCACCTTTATAGGATGGCTTATCACAGGTGGGGAATATGTCCAATATGATGTATCATACTCAACATATAATGGGGAACTTATCAAGGTAGTTGACACGGATGCTATGGGAAATCCGTTACCTGCACCTACAATCCTCGTAAGGGGTGGCGAGACTGTAACAGCGGTTGCACAGTGGAGAGATAACACACAATATACGCATACAATCAGTTATAACGCTGGTGGCGGTAGCGGTACGATGCTTAATTCATATGTCACCGACAACTACCGTGGCTACTCATACGTAACTCTTTCATCCAACGAATTCCTAAGAGATAACTATAATTTCGTAGGATGGAGTGTGAATGGCACATTGTATAACCCAGGTGATCTTGTACCCGTATTAGGGAATTCGACACTGACGGCGACCGCACAATGGACAGAATACCCCAAATATCCCCGTACAATCACCTATAACGCAAACGGCGGATCGGGAACGATGACAGATACGGTCGAAGAAACATATTACACAGGGTATTCCTACGTCCCATTGTCATCGTGCGGATTCACAAGAGAGGGATATGTGTTCACGGGATGGGATGTGAACGGTACGACATACCAGCCAGGTGACAGCGTACTGGTGATGAACAACCATACAGAGACCGCATACGCACAGTGGGAGGAGGTCGTAATCCCTACGTATATCCATTCAATATCGTATAGATCGAATGGAGGTAGCGGTTCCATGCAGGATACCTCTGAAACGAATACGAACAGCGGGAACACTCTCTTGACGCTCGCTCCTTGCGGATTCACGAGAACAGGATTCAACTTCACAGGATGGCTCATTGATGGAACAGTATACCAGCCATATGAACAGATCGCAGTTGCAGGAGATGACACAAAAATTGCAACCGCTCAGTGGTTGGTGATCCAATACACTCACACCATAACCTATAACGCAAACGGCGGATCGGGAACGATGACAGATACGGTCGTTACCGATACAAATTCGGGTCCATCCAATGTGTACTTTGCTTCATGCGGATTCACCAAGACTGGATTCGCATTCATAGAATGGAGAGTGGTCATTGGGTCTACGGCATATGGCTACCAGCCTGGGGACTACATCCCTGTTGCAGGTAACAGTACGATCACGGCTACTGCCGTATGGGGCACATACACCCATACAATAAAGTACAATGCAAACGAAGGAACAGGAATGATGGCAGATACAGTTGTCACCGATACTGTGAAAGGCAATACTAATGTGACCCTTTCGGCCAACGGATTCACAAGAAGTGGATATAACTTCTTGGGGTGGTCCTTAAATAGTGCAAGCACATCTGAACTCTACCAAGCAGGCGATACCCTCCCTGTAACAGGCAACACATCAAGAACGGTATATGCTATGTGGGATCCCATCCTCTATACGCACACAATCATCTATGATGCGAACGGCGGATCGGGTACAATGACAAACGCTGTTGTAACCGATATGGTCAGCGGGACAACAAATGTACCCCTTGCACCCAATGGATATACAAGGAATGGGTATGATTTCATGGGATGGAGCGTGAATGGTACGACATATCAGCCTGGGGCAACTATACCGATTACAGGAAATTCGTCTGTAACAGCAATCGCCGTATGGTCATACATATATACCCATACGCTTACCTATAACGCAAACGGCGGATCGGGAACGATGACTGATACAGTCGTTAGGGATTACAACTCTTCTGCCGTGAACATAACCCTCTTGCCGAGCGGATACACTCTTGCAGGATCCAATTTCATAGGATGGTTAGTCAATGGGAATGTGCTCCAACCTGGGACTGCCGTCCCCGTAGCGGGAGACACCACAGTAACCGCAACCGCTCAATGGGATGTTATCACGTACCGCCATGCAATCTCCTATAACTCCAATAACGGATCAGGGACGATGGCTGACACAGAGGTCATAGACACCAATTCTGGCAATACGAATGTTACCCTCGCTCAAAATGGATTCACAAGAACAGGATATAATTTCGTAGGATGGCTCGTCAATAATA
>JAEEGL011218419.1_pt1 | contig 17489 bp, 20 predicted proteins | sample 9134231 | NCBI WGS metagenome assembly JAEEGL01 (sample SAMN16246548, study PRJNA631951) | gut metagenome | biome: gut microbiome; feature: rumen; material: fiber-attached | host: Bos | place: Iran: Karaj | collected 2018-10 | reverse complement strand
TCAGCTGCTGACGTCCATGGACGGAGTGGAATCTCTTGACAACGTCACCGTCATGGCGGCCACCAACCGTCCCGACATGATCGATCCCGCACTGCTCAGACCGGGAAGGTTCGATAAGCTGGTGTTCATCGGCAAACCCGATCTGAAGAGCCGTCTGAGGATCCTGGAAGTTCACACAAGGGACATGCCGCTCATGGATGTCGATCTCCTTTCGATCGCGGAGAAGACCGACGGCTACGTGGGTGCCGACCTGGAGGCACTGTGCAGGGAAGCGGCCATGACCGCATTCCGCGAGAACCCCTCGGTGAAATTCATCAACAAGAACCATTTCGCCGCCGCGCTGAAGGTCGTGAAACCGTCCATCGACTCGAAGATGATGGAAGGATACGCACAGATGGCGACGGAGATCAGAAAGAGGAAATCCAGTCTGGACGATTTCCCGTTCTACGGGTGATCCCATGGGAGAACTGTTCTCAGACGAGCTGATCGGCAAGAATGCAATCACATCCGGAGGCTATCCCATAGGGACGGTCGAAGATATCGTGATAGATACCGAGACCGGCGAGATCAGGTTCCTTCTGGTAAGGCCCGCTGCGGGAAATATAACAACTCAGAGAACAGACGGCAAGGGCCGTGCCGTGGTGACCGTGAGTGCGATGAAGGTCTCCGGGGACAGCATCATAGTCTCTTGACCATGTACGGCGCTTCCAATCCGTATCCCAGGGTCCTGTAGTATCCTCTGACACCAACACCGCTGGTTATCCTTATCGAGGTGCGTCCCTTCTCCCTGGCGATACGTTCCGCCTCTGCGACCAGTTCCTTTCCGAAACCGCGGTGCTGCCAATCCTCGCCGTCCTTACCGATCCTGGCCATCCTTCCGAAGACCTTCAGTTCCCTGATGGTCGCGGAATCGTTGTCATCCAGTCTCAGACGGACGTATCCGATGAGCTTGTCATCGTAGGTGTAATTGATGAAGTGCTCCTCTCCGCCGGATGCAGTGTACACGAGGTCCTTCAGGACGACCTTGTCCGGATCCTCCAAAGAAACGTCATTCTGTCCGACCTCACGGCATCTGATGCATCTGCATTCCCTGCCCGTCTCCTTCAGCCTCGCTTCGACCAGCTGGCGGAGGTTGCTCTTGAGTATCCCCGCTGAGATCTGCGGTGCGGGGATATCGCGCTGAATCCTCTGGATCCTCACATACTCGGGGACGATGGATTTCATATCGGCTATCAGTGCTGTGGCCTTCTCCACATCGTACGGCTCGTACTCCCCGGCCTTCCACATGTCGTAGAGTTTGGTGCCTGCCACGACCAGCGTGGTGTAGAACTTCAGCATGTCCGGTCTGAACTGATCGTCGTCGAACACCCTCCTGAAGCATTCCATGTCCTTCTCCGGTGACGACCACGGCAGTCCGGGCATGATGTGGTAGCATATCTTGAGACCGTGGTCCTTGCATCTCTTGGTGCCTTCGATTATCTCCTTGACGCCGTGGCCTCTGTCCACCGATTTCAGAATGTCATCGTCCAGGATCTGGACGCCCAATTCTACGCGCGTGGCGCCAAGCATCATGGACCTCTCGATCTGTGCATCGTCGAAGACGTCGGGTCTTGTCTCGACGGTCAGACCGATGCATCTGTGCTCCGCGGTCTCATTCCATTCCTGGGCGGTGGCGATATCGGGTGCATCGCGGCCGTTCATGGCATCGAAACACCTCTTGACGAACCATGTCTGATATTCTTCTTCACGGCAGGTGAACGTTCCGCCCATGATGATCAGGTCGATCTTGTCGGTGGTATGCCCTATGGCCTCAAGCTGCTGTATCCTGTCCGTCACCTGTCTGTAGGGATCGAACTCGTTCCTCTCTGCACGTCTTGCGGCGGGTTCCTTTCCCGTATAGGACTGAGGGGAATTGTTTTCCACGCCTCCGGGGCAGTAGAGACATTTGCCGTGAGGGCACGGATGAGGCGATGTCATCACTGCCACGACAGCGACCCCGCTGAGCGTCCTCATGGGCTTCTTCTGCAGATAGGGGACTACCTTCTTCCTCTCCTCTGGGCGTACATGCTTCAGGATCTCAGAATTCGGAGGGACGGTCTCAAGGTCGAATTCCTTACAGAGCCAGACCTTCCTGTTTTGAAATTGGTCCCTGTCCTTTATCTCATCATTCAGTATCATCTCGATGAGACGTCTGCTGAATTCTTCGTACATGAGATCATCTGTAGTAGATGTCGATGTTCTTGGGTTTTTCTTCGTGGACAGAATAATCCTCTTGATCAATGTAGATGATCTGCGCCACAGGGATGTATCTCACCCTTTTGTCACTCTTCTCGATGACAATCGCGTTTTCACCGCAGAGCGAGACATATCCTCTGAATTTACCACGGACAGTATCCTCTTTAGACATCTTGATATGATATTCTGCACCCTCTTTCAGAGCAAACTCATTACCGTCCATCTCACTCCCTCTTCTCCTTCTCGATTACGGACTGGAAATGGGCCACCGTCTTACGGTAGTTCTCCATGGCCATGTTCACGTTCGCCTCGGTGAAGCTCCAGGCCTTGTTAAGATCGCCGTACCTGATGCGGTATCCCTTGCGCATCTGACCCTCGAATTCAACATCCATGCTCTCCAGAAGGTCTAACGACTTCAGCTTGTTGATATGCCTGTAGATGGTGGGTTTGGTGGTATCAAGGAGGGCTGCCAGTTCCTCGACGGTCCACGCCTTGTTCATGTTCCTCATAAGATAATCCATGAAGAGACGGTACGGGACGCTGTCCCTCAGACTGACTGCCGATGTCTTCGGATCGTAACCCTTCGGGATATACCCGATCTGTATCAGAAAGGTCTCCGCGATGACGTCCACATCATCCACGGAACTCAAAGGGGTGTTGCTCGTGACCTGTAATTCAAACATAGGGCACTTCCTGTTATACCTTAAAGAATTAAGGTGTTATATTTATTTTCATTGGCCAACGTCAGTAGAGGTCGTTCTTGACCCTGTCCACTGCACGCATGATGCTGTTCGTCGGTACGACGGTGCTGACGGGAATGGAAACGATCTTCTCCACGGTGGGTGCGACAATGGGCGCACAGATGATCGCAAGTGCTCCGTCCCTCTCGGCCCTGACCGATGCTATGATGGCATCCTCCACGGTGGCGACGGGGTATTCCTTCAGTATGACGGTGCGTCCGTTGACGTCAATCTTCTTCTCCAGGTTCTCGAAGACGATGTGCGACGCGATGACAGCGATGTAATCCTGGGAATCGCTCTCCTCCAGCGACCTGACCGCCTTGATTATCATCCTAACGGTCCTGAGGTTGGGTTCGCGCTTCTCCTCCAGGATCTTGTACATGGTGCTCTGCGATACTCCCGTTTCACGGCAGAACTCGTTGACCGTCATGTTGAGGTCGTTCTCCAGCACATCCTTCAATGCCTTCTGGAAACCGCCCTCCTCCTTCAGCATTCCGATGATGAGGTCGTTGATCGGCATCTCACACCCCCTTGACGTAATCCGCTGCCGACATTCCCGCAACGGCACCCTGTCCGACCGCCTTGGCGACCTGCCACGGCTTACCGGTGACGTCGCCGCATGCGAACACTCCCGGAACGTCCGTTGAACAGTCGTCCTTCACCTTGATCGAATCGTCCATCTCGGGCATGACATCCATATCCATCGCAAGGTCCGCGGCGGATTTCGCTCCAAGTTCGATGAACACACCGTCCGTGGAAATCTCTTTTCCGGAGACGGTCACGCCGGTGACCTTGACATCGCCATTGATGGATTCCACCTTACCGCTGACCATCTCGACACCTGCATCCTTTGCCTTCTTAACGACGTTCTCGGATGCCGATACATCCCCAATGACCCAGTACACCTTGGATGCATACCTCGTCATGAGCTCTGCGGACACTGCGGCCTCGGTCTCGTCGCCCACTATGACGACGGTCTTTCCCTTGTAGAAGTTGCAGTCGCACGATGCACAGTAACTTACGCCTTTGCCGAACAGTTCCTTCTCGCCGGGGACGCCCAGTTTCTTCCTGGAGATACCAGTGGCGATGATCACCGCCTTTGCTTCGATGGTCTCGTCGTTCTCCGTGATCAGTTTGAAAATATTCCCTTCACGAGATGATGAAATGATGTTCTCTTCAAGGATCCGACATCCGAAGGACTTGGCCTGTTCCATGCCTGTCCTCAGCAGTTCATTGCCATCGGATGTCCCCGACAGACCGAAATAGTTCTCGATATGGGTGCCCGACATGGCGCTGTTGGAGGTCTTACCGACAAGCAGTACGGATACCTTCTTCCTAGCCGCGTGGATTGCAGCCTGGATGCCGGCCGGACCGGCTCCGATTATCAGGACATCGATCTGCGTCATGTTCAGTATGTCAGGATGCGTGCCCTGAGCGCTTCAGGTGTCAGTGTGGGATCGTAACCGACGAACATGTCCACCTGTACTCCGTCCTTGTAGATCAGAATCGCAGGGATCGACTGGATACCGAACCTCATGGTCGTCACGGGATTCTCGTCCACATTCAGCTTCCCGACTGCGATATCGTCCTGGGAAATCTTCGCAAGACCCTCGATGATCGGACCCATCCTGACGCAGGGTTTGCACCAGGGTGCCCAGCAGTCGACGAGCGCATATCCCTTGGATTTCACGAACTCATCGAAGTTCGAGTCTATTACCATGGCCGCGAAGTGCTTCTCGCCGTCGCCCTCCTCTGCCTTGGGCGCATCGATCATACCGGATGCCGCCATGTATGCGAGGATGTCCTGTTTGGGCCTGAGTCCCACCAGGGGCTCGAGCATGACACCTTTCTTGAACATCAGGAGCGTGGGGATCGCGTTGATCGCGAACCTCACGGAAATGCCGGGAGCCTCATCGGTGTTCAGCTTTCCGACGGCGACCTTGCCCTCGAGATCCGCCGACAGCTCATCGATTATGGGTCCCATCCTCCTGCAGGGACCGCACCAGGGTGCCCAGCAGTCGACGAGGACGTATTCGTTCTTCTCGATGAAATCGTCAAAGGTCTCTTCGGTAATCTCTACGGTCATTTGTTCACCAATACCTCCGCCATCTCATTACACCTATAAAACCGAAATTGCGGAAGCGGACGCTAAAGAAATAATAACATGAACCGATACAGCACACGGTAGGGATGCTGGAAGAGATTTCGAAGATCAAGGGTCTGGAGGTCTACGCCCCCAACGGACTGTTCGTGGGATTCGCGGACAGGTACGTCATAGATCCCGCCGACAAACGCGTCACGGGTATCTTCATGGACAGCGCCAGCCCCGTACTGGTCGATCCCGGCGTATCGATAAGGATACCTTTCAGATGGATCCAGTCCATAGGCGACATAATAATCCTGAAATCATTCCCGGAGCACGTCAACCACGACGGCACCGTGGACTGATCATCTGATCTCTTTTCCGCAGGGGCCGGTTATGCGCGGATGCTCGCCGAGGATGCCGACGATGACATCCAGGTCCTCTCCGTAGAGTTTCGACAGTTCGAGGTGAAGTCTCTCGATCTTCTCCGCACCGCGTCTCGCTCCCTTCATCAGGAGCTTGTCGACGGAATGCATGTGGTTGACGACGATGTTGTCGCTCACCATGTTGTCGGAATGGGCGACGATCTTCTCCTCCACCGTCCTCGGCATGTAATCGCCCTGGGGGAGGTTCATCTCTTCGATATCTTGCTGGTCCAGTCCCGCGCCGGTGTGCTTCCTGATTATGTTCACCAGCTCCGGCGGCAGACCCATCTCCTCCGCCATATCGGCGCCGAGCATCGCATGGAGTATGGAGTGCTCCTTGGCCCTGCCGAGATCGTGCAGCAAGGCACCTGCGATAACAAGGTCCTTGTCGCAGTCGATCTTCTTGATCATCTCCCCCGCCACCGTCCTGACGGTGCAGCAGTGCACGATGACCCTCCTCTTGCAGCCCGCGTCCCTGAGGATGCGGATGCACTCCGATTCACTTGGATAGGTCGACAACGGTCTTCCCCCTCTCATTGGGTACCACAGTCAATATCCCGCCGCGGTCCGCGTACAATGCCTTCCCTTCCGTGAAGCGGTCGAGGAATATAGCCAGCGCAGCTATTTCCGAATGGGGCTGGTTGCCTACGGACACGTTGAAATCCGCACGCTGGTAGACCTCCGCCGGTACCTTCTCCGCTCCGACTATGATCATGATGTCCTCATCCCTGGGGATCTTCGGCAGGACCTCGTCGACCCTGCTCCCGTACATGGTGAGATGGACGACCTTCCCTTTGAAATTCTTGGTCGCCGACCTCCATGTGACCCCTGTCTTGATCTGATAATCGCCGCCGAAACGTTCCACTACGCTTCTGATGTTCTCCTCCAGCTTGGGATCCTCGGTATCCACGTAGATGCCTTTGGCACCCAATGCCCTGGACGACAACGCTACATGTGTGGTCACGCGCTTGTCCCTTTCCGGACGGTGCCCTATCCTCATAATCCAAATGTCGGACATGGCTTACTCATCGCGCTTAAGTTCAATCCTGTGACCGCGGAAATCCATCTTGACCGATCTGCGGACCAGACTCTTGAGCATGGTGGATGTCATACCGAGTGCCTCGGCGACATCTCCGGAGAATCTTCCGTCGGTGCCGACCTCGTCAAGGATCTTCTTCTCGATCTCGGCATATTCCTCTTCGCTCATCATCGCCGCTGCGAGAACATCGCTGATCTCGTAGACAGGCCACTGTGCGTTTATGTGGAAAGAAGTGTAGTACGTGTGGAATGATTTCTCAGGATAGTTCCCGTCGGTGGATAGCCAGCGGCTCTCGACTAGTTTCATCTTCTCGAAGAAGATGATAGCATCCTTACCCTCGGGACCGTACTTCTTCTCGATCTCGTCGGCAGTCCTCCACTCCAAGGTCACTTCTTTCAGAACATCCCTTTTCACGGGGGTATCCACTGATCTTAGCATGGGTACTAATTCAGAGGGTTCATTGATGACCTTGATTCTGTTCATAGATGTACGAAATACGTAGTTTAAATATATAATAACAGGTGTTAAAAATCGGTTTAGATAATACTTCTAAAGGGATCTACCCGTTTTTGTGATGTAACCTTTATTAACAACCCAACCGATTGGGGAACAATGGCCAAAGAGAAGAAACCCGAGATGAGGTACCAGTGCCTCGGCTGCTACAAGACCCACAAGACAGAGCAGAAGGCTCTCGACTGCTGCGGTTCCATGATCCAGGCATGGTGCATCAACTACAACAAATGGGGAAAGCAGCACTGGTACGGCAGATGAATCACATCTGATCGGAATCGGTATTTTTCTGCAATTTTCAGATTGTATCAGGTCACCTTTTATTATCCCGTAGTGTGATGATGTAGCATGGCATCGGAAAGCATGATCGAGAAACTGGTCGACGAGCTAGAACTGCTCGAACGTCACATCCTCATGCTGAAGATCACCAAAGAAAATCAACCCGTCGGGATCATCCGCCTCTCGGAGATTTTGGATATCCCGAAGCACAAGGTACGCTATTCATTGAGACTTCTGGAGAAGGAAGGTCTCATCTCCCCGTCCACCGAAGGGGCCAGGGTCACAGAAAAATACGACGCATACATGAAGGACGTGGAGTCCAAACTGGATGACATCGTGGAGATGGTGGAGAGGCTGAAGAAGGAACTGCCCTGATTTTGCCAAATAACAAACCTTTAATATCTGTCCACCTTTGCATGCAAACATTGCCTCTGTAGCTCAGTAGGTAGAGCGTGTGACTGTTAATCACAAGGTCCACGGTTCGATCCCGTGCGGGGGCGCCATACCTTTCTTTTCCGATAGTTATTTATCTGAATGTCCAATAACCAGACTTGCGGGCCTTTAGCTTAGTTCGGTGGAGCGTCTGGCTCATAACCTGACGGTCGTCGGTTCAAATCCGGCAAGGCCCACCACCCATCATTCTTCGAACTTCACATTCGGATTGACGTAACGCCCTCTCTTTCCTGTGGAACGGCCGAATTGGAGGGCCTTGAAGGGACATCTGTTGATGCATGCGCAGCATCTCAGACACTTGGATTTAGTCCATGTCGGTATGTTGTCCACCATCTCGATAGCGTGTGACGGACAGATCTTGGCGCATTTGCCGCATCTCGTGCAGGTGACGCCTGCATAGAATCTTCCGGTACCCCTTCCGTGAACGTACATCGGTCTGGCGATTGTGCCCGTGATCCTCTGGAAGACCGACGGCCGGATGCTCATATCCGTGTCGCCTTCTTTGACGGCTGAAGCGAAGGACTCCAGCGTCTCATATGCCGACGATAGTATCCTCTTAATCTCTGTTTCACCCGGAGGATCGAACATCAGGACGTAGTTCTCAGGCATCTGAACGGTCAGTTTTCCGTTGAGACTGTGACCGCATTCCCTGAAAAGCTTCTCGGCACGCGACATGGCCTGACCGGGTGTGGTCCCGAATGATAGCACCATGTAGAGATACGGAGTATGGGTGAACCTCATCTTCCTGATGAAATCCTCCACGATCAGAGGAAGACCGTAGAAGTATGTGGGGGAGACGATACCGATCCTCTCTCCCTCTTCGATATCGTATGAACAATCCGTTCCGAGCTCATATACGATATTTCTAATTTCATCATTAAATGAATGTGCCAGTCTGTTGGAAATATCCAATCCGTTGCCCGTAGCGGAGAAGTAGAATATCATCTCAGATCCTTCTCATGACCTCTGCGAGATACCTCACATCATCCTCAGTGTTGTACCTCGAGAGCGATATCCTGAGGGCAGACATGCACTGCTCCGGTGACAATCCCAAAGATGTCAGGACGTACGACGGTTCGGTGGAACCCGCGGAACATGCCGATGCTGCAGAGACCGCGATTCCTTCCTTGCTCAGTCTGATGACCGTATCAAGTCCCCTTCCTCCGTCGAATCTGAAGTGGGTGTTGTTGCACAGTCTTCTCTTCCCGGTAGGACCGTTGAGGTGGGCGCCGTCGAGCTTCAGCATGTCATCGATGATCTCGTCCCTCAGCTTGGTCATCTTCTTTATGTCCTCATCCATGGTGGACATCGCCAGTTCTGCGGCCGTTCCGAGACCTACGATCCCAGGAACGTTCTCGGTAGAGGATCTCAGTCCCCTCTCCTGTCCCCCTCCGAAGTTGATGGGGACAATCGGCGTATTGCTCTTGACGTAGAGCGCACCGATACCTTTCGGTGCATGGATCTTGTGGCCGGACAGGGCGAGCATGTCGATCCCGTCCTTCTTCACGTCGATCTTCATCTTGGTGTAACCCTGCACGGCATCCGTATGGAACAGTGCACCGTGCTCGTGTGCTACCTTTGACAATTCCGAGATATCCTCGATGGTACCGACGACGTTGTTCGCTGCCATGACTGATACGATGCATACGTCCTCACCCATGGCATCATCGAGAACAGAAGGATCGAGATATCCTTCCTTGTCGACTCCCAGGATCGTGACATCGAAACCGCGCCTCTTCAGTTCCTCGCACGCTTCCAGGACTGCTTCGTGCTCTATGGCGGTGGTGACGATCCTCTTCCTCGAAGAGTCCTTGCATGCCATAGATCCGCCGATCAGTGCGAGATTGTCCGATTCAGTTCCTCCGGATGTGAAGGTGATCTCCGACGGCAGACATCCGAGGGAATCCGCCACCTGCTTCCTTGCCTTGCGCAGTGCTGCGGCTGCGGCGTTGCCCATGTAGTGAACGCTGCTAGGATTGCCGTATTCATCGGTCAGGAAGGGCATCATGGATTCCAGTACCTCGGGCGCCATCCTGGTCGTGGCGCTGTTGTCGAAGTACACTCTTCTCGTCGTCATGATACCGCCGAATTACCATCTAAGAATAATAAAATTGACCTCTAGAAAGGGGGAACGGGCCTTCGTAAAAATTCTACGAATATCGTAAAACACTCATCCAAAACGATGTATGGCACTGTGAGAAACGAACAAACTACTTATACCGTCACTCTATCTCACACGCATCGACTAAGGGGATACTATCTATCCCTGAAAACAAGAGGATGTTTCAATGAAAAAACCACAGTTGATTAACCTGCCGCGTATCCAGAAGGAGCTGGCCCAGTGTCAGATGTGCGGATACTGTATCGATGTCTGTGAGGCACACAGGCAGACACCCTGGGAATCAGTCACTGCAAGAGGAAAGATCTACTACCTCAACCAGCTGGACAAGACAGGATTCGGAGCGATGGACACACTTCTGAGAAGGAAGGTCACGCTCAGCCCCGAGTTCGTGGACGCCGTCTACAAGTGTACCGGATGCGGAAACTGCGAGGAGGTCTGTCACGCAAAGATCGAGCTCGTAGCTCTCTGGGAGAAGGTCAGGAAATGGCTGGCGGACGAAGGTGTCGCACCCCTGCCCGTACACAAGAAACTCGAGAAGAGCATCATCGCCAACGGCAACCCTTACGGAGAGCCCAAGAAGAAGAGGGACGCATGGTGGCCCGAGGAGGTCCCCAGGACGACACCCCCGCAGGCGATCTTCTTCGCAGGATGCACCGGTTCATACAGGATGCAGAACATCCCCAAGGCCGCTGTCACCATCCTCGACCGCGCAGGAGTCACAGTCAACTGTCTCGGAGAGAACGAGGTCTGCTGTACATCACCCCTCCTCAGGACCGGTATCAACATGCAGACCCTCGAGGCAAGCAAGGAAGTTGTCTCGAAGGCAGATGCACTCGGTGCGAAGGACATGGTCATGTCATGCTCCGGATGCTACAAGACCGTCTCCAGCAACTACGTGGAGTACTACGGTAAGCCCGGACAGAACGTCTACCACATCACACAGTATGTGGACAAGCTCATTGCCAACAGGAAACTCCCCCTCAACAACGAATTCAAGGCGAAGGTCACATACCACGACCCCTGCCACCTCGGAAGACACTCGAAGGTCTTCGAGGAGCCCCGTAACATCCTCAAGAAAATCAAGGGAGTCGAGTTCGTCGAGATGGAGAGGAACAGGGAGAACTCCAGGTGCTGCGGTGCAGGAGGAGGGTACAAGTCAGCCTTCAACGACTTCGCAGTCAACATCGCCGCCGAGAGGATCAGAGATGCCGAGGCAGTCGGTGCCGAGGTCATCGCCACGGCATGTCCGTTCTGCGTCCTCAACCTGAAACAGGGAGCAGCGAAGATCAAGTCCAAGGTCAAAGTGATGGATATCACCGAGATCCTTCTCCAGGTCACGGCACCCAAGCCCGAGGAGCCCGCACCCGAGGCAGCACCCGCAGCAGTTGCGGCGCCTGCAGTCGCTGAGGCACCCAAAGCGGTCGAAGTACCCAAGGAGGAGCCGAAGCCCGTACCGGTCGTCGAGGAGCCCAAGAAGGAAGAGCCCGTCAAGGAGGAACCTGCAGCAGCACCCGCTGAGGAAGCGATCGAGGAGGCAGCAGAGGACTTCGATGTCGACGATGACGAATGGGCACTCACACCCGAGGGAATCGTCAGAAGGGCCGCCTGGAACAAGGGACTCAGATGCAGAAGGAACTACGGACCTGATAAGATCCAGACAGCCTTCGTCAAGAGCAAGGTCGCAGTGTTCGTTCTCGAGAGCGATGCGAAGACCGAACTCGATGACAAACTCGAGGCTGAGGGATGGATCGTCCTCAGATTCAAAGAAGCGGACGTCACCGACGGACAGGACCAGGCTGCCATCATCAAACAGGCGACCAAGGACAACCTCCGTGCGATGAAGAAAGCAAAGAAGAGAAAGTGATTCTCTGAAATTTTACCGGGCGAAAGCCCGGTCCCTTTCTTTTTACCATGCCGTTCGATACATTATCTCCCGAACTGGTAACCGTACTGAACGAACATGGCATCTATGAACCGACCGAACCCCAGGCGGATGCGATCCCCAGGATCTCCAGGGGCGACAGTATACTTCTGGTAGCACCCACGGGTATCGGTAAGACGGAAGCGGCGATGCTGCCGATCTTCGACAGCATCTACAGGGATCCCGGAAGACCCGGGATCAGATGCATCTACATCACACCTCTCAGAGCTCTCAACAGGGACATGCTGAAGAGGATGACCGAGTACGGTACCGCGCTGAAGATCAATGTCGCCGTGAGACACGGCGATACGACGATGGCGGAGAGGAACAAACAATCCCAGCATCCGCCGGATATCCTGATCACGACGCCGGAGACGCTCCAGCTCCTGTTCACAGGTAAGAGACTGATCGAACATCTGAAGAACGTGAGATGGGTCGTCGTTGACGAGATCCATGAGCTCGCCACCGTGGAAAGAGGGGCACAGATGTCCGTCGCTTTGGAGAGACTGGCACTTCTTGCCGGAGAGTATCAGAGGATAGGTCTTTCAGCCACCGTCGGCAACGTGAACGAGGTCGCGAGATTCCTCAGCGGTGTCAAGAGGAAGATAACGATATGCAAGCACGACACCCACAGGGATTTCGACATCGAGGTGGAATGTCCGGAATCCTGCGAGGACCCTGTGCTTCTGGATAAACTGCAGTGCGACCCCGATATGCTGGCGGTGATGAAGAGGGGAAGGGAACTGATCGAGAACGGAAAGTCCACATTGTTCTTCGTCAACACGAGGGAGACCGCGGAATGGATGGCCGCCAGATACCACATCTGGGATGAGGATCTCTCAGTGGATGTCCATCACGGTTCGCTCTCCAAAGAGAACAGGATGATGATGGAGGACGAGTTCAAGAGAGGGAACGTGAAGGCGCTCATATGCACATCGTCGCTGGAACTTGGAATAGATGTGGGTACCACCGATCTCGTCATCCAGTACAACTCACCCAGACAGATCTCCAGGATGATACAGCGTGCGGGACGTGCCGGTCACCGTATCGGTGAGAGGATCCATGCGAAGATCATCGCTACATCGCCTGACGAAGTGGCAGAATCCCTGGTGATAGCAAGGAAGACCGATTCCAAGGAACTCGAGGAGAAGATCGGAAGGCCTTGTCCGATGGCAGTCGTCGCCAATCAGCTGATAGCGATGACCATGGGCACACACATGGACAGGGACACCGCCTACTCCATATTCAGAAGGACCCACGTGTTCCGCGACATGGAAAGGAAGGACATGGACGACGTCCTTGAACAGCTGAAATCCATCAAGATGGTGTTCGAGGACGAGGGAAGCTTCAGACGCTCCAAGAAGGGAATGAACTACTTCTACGAGAACATCTCCATGATCCCCGATGAAAAAACGTATCTGGTCAGGGACATCAGCACCAGAGGCATCGTCGGAACGCTGGACGAGAGCTTCGTGACAACCTTCGCCGACGAACCCTACGCGATGTTCATAGCAAAAGGTCATACGTGGCGTGTCATCGAGATACGCGAGGACGAGATCCTGGTGGAAAGGGCCAGGGACATCGGTTCAGTCCCGTCCTGGGTGGGTTCGGATATCCCCGTTCCGTTCGAGGTGGCGATGGAGGTCGGAAAGTTACGCAGAATACAGAACTTCGACGATTACCCCGGGGATAAGAACTCAAAAGAGCGTGTCAAAGAATTCATCTCCGAACAGAAGGGATACGTGCTCCCTACCGATGAAGCGGTCACGGTGGAGATGGGCGACAGACTGGCGATCATAAACGCATGTTTCGGTACCAGGGTGAACGAGACACTGAGCAAGATCTACGCCGCACTGCTGACGGCGCGTCTCGGTGAGAGCGTGGGAGTGTCCACCGATCCATATCGTATAATGCTCGAACTCCCGAGGAACATCAGCAGCGAGCTCATCCTCAACACGATCAGATCCGTGAAACCGGGAACGGTGGAGGGACTGATCAGACTCACGATCAACAACTCATCCTTCCTGAAATGGAGGTTCGTCTACGTGGCGAAGAAGTTCGGTATCATCGAGAAGAACGCCGACCGCCGTTTCATGAACTTCAACAAACTGTTCGAGATGCACAAGGACACCCCTGCCTACAAGGAGGCGGTGAACAAGGTCCTGTGGGAGGATCTCGATATCGAGAATACTGAGAAAGTGGTCAGTGCGATGGCCGACGGTTCCATCTCGATCAGCGTGTCCAGGATGTCACCCATAGGAATGGAGGGCATCACCAGATCCAAGGAACTGATGCAGCCGATGCGTGCTGACCACAACATACTCATGGCCCTGAAGAAGAGGCTCGAGAATGAGGTCCTCTACGCATCGTGTATAAGGTGCCAGAGCCAGTGGAGGGTGAGGGTGGCGGATGCCCCCAAGCGCTTCGTATGCGGACACTGCGGAGGCAATATGATCGCGCTCCTGAAGGATTACGACAGGGAGAAGATCAAGCTCCTGAAGAAGGAGAAGCCGACGCCTGAGGAGAAGAAGGACATCCAGCGTATCGTGAGGAACGCCAACATCGTCAACGAGAACGGAAGGAGGGCATGCATGACCCTGGCCGGCAGGGGTGTCGGTCCGGATTCCGCCTCCAGGATCCTCAGGACCATGTACACGGATGAGGATGATTTCCTCAGGGACATTCTCAGCGCCGAAGTGCTGTATGCGAAGAACAAGAGGTTCTGGGATTAGACGACCCTGTTGCGGAGCTTGCAGTGATTTTCTATCTCAAGCTCAACGATATCTCCGGGAACTATCTCGCCCACACCCTCAGGTGTGCCTGTGGCCATGATGTCTCCCTCTTCGATGGTCATGTACTTCGAGACATAGGAGATCAGTTTCGCAGGCGAGAATATCATATCGGATGTGTTGCCGTCCTGTCTGATCTCGCCGTTGACCTTGAGCGTCAGATGCAGATTGGAGAGGTCTATCCCGTCCGCAGGAACGTAATCCGAGATCGGACCGAAGGTATCCATCCCCTTGGCCAGTGACCAGGCATCCCCTCTCTTCCTGTACTCGTTCTGCATGTCCCTTGCCGTGACATCGTTGAATACCGCGATGTGTGAGACGTAGGACAGAGCATCCTTCTCCGGAATGTCCTTCCCGCCCTTTCCGAACACAAGTGCCAGCTCGCATTCGTACTGCACATTCGTGATGCCTTTCGGGATGACTATCTCCTCATCATTGTGCACAATGCAGGTGGACGGTTTCAGAAAGACAAGGGGTACTTCGGGGAGAGGCCCGTTCAGTTCCTTCAGATGGGGCTTGTAATTCCATCCGATGCAGATGATCTTCATATCAGGTCGCCCTTCTTGGTGAATTCCGCCTTCTTCTCGGGCGGCGCTATGGGTTTCAGATCGACGGTCTTGTTCGCAAGGAATCCCTTGGAGATGACATAGACCTCTGATGATGTGGGTCTCGATGCGTCAGGCGAATGCACCTTGACGCTCTGGAAACGTGCCTCCAGTTCCTTCCTCAGCATGGGGAACATGTCTCCCATGAACACCTTCATGACCATCTTGCCGTTCTTCTTCAGGACCCTGTCGCAAACGTTCACGGCGAACATGCACAGGTTGATGGATCTCGCGTGATCGGTCGCATAGCTTCCGGTGATGTTCGGTGCCATATCCGACAGTACGACATCGGCCTTCCCTCCGAACTTCTCTAAAAGTTCGAGCATTGTGTTGTCGTCGGTGATATCTCCCAGAATTGTGACGACACCCTCCATGGGCTTTATCGGTCTGAGATCGACTCCGATGACCTTCCCGTTCTCGCCCACGCGTTCCTTGGCGACCTGCAGCCATCCTCCGGGAGCGGCTCCCAGATCCACGACTGAATCGCCCTCTTTGAAGATGCCGAAACGGTCGTCGATCTGCATGATCTTGAAGGAGGCCCTGGAACGGTAACCCGTCTTCTTCGCGAGCTTGTAATAGTGCTCGTGATGCCTCTCATCAAGCCATCTCTCGTGGATGCCCATGTTCCATCCTACCTAAGCGTATGATTTAACACTTATGCTTCCCACGTGAGGTCGTGGGGATTCTTGTACTGACCGTGCTCCCTGGTCTTGTCGCCGTACTGGATGGCGAACTGGGGACAGCGGTGCAGGCATCCCAGACACAGCGTACAGAGATCCTTCTTCCATTCGGGTCTCTTGTTGACCATCTCTATGGCCCTTGAGGGACACCTCTTGGCGCAGAGCATGCAGCCGATGCAGTCGTCGGACACGGTGAAGTTGGAGGTCTTCCTGTACTCGTCGTACATCTTGCGGGCCTCCTCGTAGTTCATCTTTGAATTACTTGTTATGAAGTTGCCCTCGTCCCTGTTCTTGACATGCTTGATGATCTCATCGATCTGAGGTTCCGCCTCTTCCAGGATCTTATCGATCGCCGCCTTGTCGTTCACGTCGAACATCGGTGTGAAGTTCTCGGGCATCCTCACGCTGAACGATGCTGAGAGTTCGATGCCCCTGTCAGCGAGGATCTTCTTCATGGGGACCTCGGGGTGACCGCTGTCTCCGCCGTATGTGGTGACGAAGAAACAATAAGTGCCAGGTTCCACCTTGAGCTTCCATGTCCTGAGGAAATCCTCGATGTTGATCGGCAGTCCGCCGAAGTATGTCGGACAGACTATTCCGAACACGTTCTTCTTCTTGACCTCGACCGGATATCCGAAATCGAACGTGGTGACGGAACGCGTCCAATCGTTCTCCGCCTCGGCTATCCTCTTGGCGACATACTTGGAATTCCCTGTTGATGAGAAGTAGATGATCATGACCCTTCGCTTCCTCTTAATTAACGGTGTTACAGTATTAACGACAACATATAAAACCATTGGAACGTTACGAATGACAGAGGCCTACAATGTCTGAGAACTGGACCTATGCCAAAGCAGGTGTCAACATCGACAAGAAATCGAGCGCTATCGAATCCCTGGTCAAGGAACTGAAGTACACCAGGACGGGAATCGGACAGATGGTCCACATGAAGAATCTCTTCGCCAGTCTGATCGACTTCGGCGACAACTATCTCACGCTGGCAACGGACGGTGTAGGTACGAAACTGCTGGTCGCTGAGGAACTCGGCGTATGGGATACCGTCGGTATCGACTGTATCGCCATGAACGTCAACGACACCATCTGTGTCGGTGCGGAACCGATGTCGTTCGTGGACTACATCGCTTTGGACAAGCCCAACGAAGAGATCACGGAAGCTGTAGGAAAGGGTCTCTACAAGGGTGCCGAACTCTCCAACATGGAGATCGTCGGCGGAGAGATCGCAGTGCTCCCCGAGATGGTCAACGGCCTCGACCTTTCAGGAACCTGCCTCGGATTCGTACCCAAGGACAAGATCGTCACCGGACAGAAATGCGCCGAGGGAGATCTTATCGTTGCATTGGAATCCTCGGGAATACACTCCAACGGTCTTACGCTTGCAAGGAAGGTCTTCGAGAGCGCAGGATACAAGATGACCGACAAGGTCCCCGGACTTTCCAAGATCGCCGGTATGGAACTCCTCACACCCACTCAGATCTACGTGAAACAGGTGCTGGAGATCCTGAAGAACCATGAGGTCCACGGTCTCGTGGACATCACCGGAGGAGGACTCAGGAACATCCTCCGTATGAACCCCTCATGCAGATACAC